>BNJV01001573.1_pt1 | contig 183991 bp, 292 predicted proteins | sample 8540591 | NCBI WGS metagenome assembly BNJV01 (sample SAMD00202457, study PRJDB9452) | human saliva metagenome | host: Homo sapiens | reverse complement strand
TATATCGTCTCTGTTGATTGGGCAAGACATGCAGCGTGGGCCGCCTCTTCCTCTTGAAATCTCAGCTCCTGGTATAGCAAGAACCTTGACGCCCTTCTTGTCAAGAAGCTCATTTGTAACATAGTTTCTCTCGTATGTAACAACAGTTCCTGGTGCTATGCAAAGCGTATTTGAACCGTCGTTCCACTGCTCTCTCTGCGCAGCCATCTTATCGTCTCCACCGCAGCGGATTAGCTCTACCGCTGGAAGGTTTAGAACAGACTTTAGAATGTTTGTCAGAGTGTCTGTAACTGAGCTATATTTAACCTCGCCATCTCTATCAAGCTCCATTTCAAATAGCTGAAGTGGTGCCTCAATCTCAGGATGTATGGTGAACTTATCGTAGTCTACCATTGTAAATACTGTATCGAGGTGCATGAAAGCACGAGTCTTAGGTATATCGAATACGATGACACGCTTGAATTCAGAGTTTCCAAGCAGGTTGCGAGCAAAGCGCTCTATAGCTGCTGCTGTAGTTCTCTGGCTTAGTCCAACTGCTACAGTCTCTTTGTTCAAAACTAGAACGTCTCCACCCTCGATTGCGTAATCGTGATCGTAGTCATACCACAATCTGTTTTCGCCACCTGAGAAGTCCTCATTGTGCTGGTACATATACTTGAGAAGTAGCGCTTCTCTGCGTCTTGTACCTGTGCTCATGTGGTGAATGCTTAAACCATTTCCTATGCACGCGCCTGGGTCACGAGTGAAGTAAAGGTTTGGCATAGGGTCTAGGTAGAACGGATAGGATGAAGAAATGAATTCAGCAAATGAATTCGACTTGAAACTTGGAACTTCATCCTTCTTAACGCCACTGATAATCTTTGCAACCATCTCCTTAGTTGGCATCTCGTTCAAATAGTGAAAAACCGCCTCACTAGCAAACTTGCTGTTCATATGGCTTTCTGCGATGAACTCCTTCAAAAATTCAGACTTAATCTCTGGATTTGCAAGCGCCTTAGCAGTCTCGTCTACGTAGTATACCACTTCTACGCCGTTGTCTCTAAGCACCTGAGCAAAAAGCATCGTGCTCCTGCTGTGCAATTTTTAGGTATGGTATATCATCAAAAAGCAATCTTGCAAAGTTTTCTGGAACTAGGCCCTCAACCTCATAGCCAATTCTATGAAGAAGAACCTTGTTCAACTTTCCAATCTCAGAATAATTGTGTATTCCGGGTCTCATAAATTCTCTCTTTTCTCTATATCAATATCTTATATAACTAAGATTGTAACATTGTTAAAAAAATTCGTCAAGCTATTCATTTCAATATACAGCTTTGATGTGGTATACTTTTATCAAAGAAAAAAATAGATTGAGGATAACTTATGAAGAAAAATCTTACTCATTGCAACAGGCGGAACCATCGCTTCTGTTCAGACCGAAAAACGGACTAAAACCTGCGATTTCGCCGGGAGATGTTGCTTTCATACATTCCTAATGCCTGCAGTAAATGCGACATTGAGGTAAAGCAGATTTTTAATATAGACAGCACCAATATCCAGCCCGAGCACTGGATGCTCATAGTTAGGGAAATTGAGGCGAGCTATGACAGCTACGATGGCTTTTTGATAACGCACGGAACGGACACCATGGCATACACAGCCTCTGCTCTTTTCCTACCTGATACAGGGAGCATCTAAGCCTATAGTTTTAACGGGTGCTCAGAAGCCGATTTCAGACGAATTTACCGATGCAAGACGCAATCTCAGCGACAGTATCAACTTTATACTTAACGGCGGTCTTAACGGCATTTTTTTATCGTCTTTGACGGTAAGGCAATCTTGGGAACGAGAGCGCGTAAGGTCAGAAGCAAAAAGCTTTGCTGCTTTTGATAGCATAGGCTACCCTATAGCGGCTTTCATAGATGATAATAGGATAATCAAAATACCTTGAGTCACCAGCTGTCTCAAGCGAAGTGCGCTTTGCTCCTTCGATATCTGATTCCGTCTTCCTTCTCAAGCTGATTCCGGGAATTAGACCCGAGATTCTCGCTTATCTTGGCGAGCACTACGACATCATTGTGATTGAAAGTTATGGAGTTGGTGGTATACCATTTTATGACAAGAGAAATTTCCTAAACGAGCTTCGTGCTTTGACTGAGAAAGGTAAAATCATCGTTATCGCAACTCAGGTCATGCTAGAGGGAAGCGATGCCGAAAAATACGAGGTAGGTGCACTTGCACTCGATAGATACAATGTGCTCCAGTCCTTTGATATGACTGTCGAGTCTGCCGTAACAAAGCTCATGTGGCTATGTGCAGAGCACGAAGGCTACGAGGAAATTCGTGATGGTTTCTACAAATGTATTAACCACGACCTGCTCTACGACCCTAAGAACTAGACAGGTATTTGAAAGCTAATAACTTAGACGGACGCATGACACACTTTTGCGTCCATGTAGAATAAATTGGAGGAAACTATGGAATTAAGTCAAGTAAAAGAAAAACTACTTAAATTGCAGAGCCGCCTTAGCGCATACGCACACGCTATGGAAAGCATCAGCTACGACGGACAGACCGTTGCCCCAAAGGGCACAGCCGAAAACCGCGCGCACGCTCTTGCTGTGCTCAGCGAAGAAGAATACCTAATCAAAACAGGAAGCGAAACTGTTGCTCTTCTCGAGCTTCTAGATAATAACAAAGCTGTTTTGACCGAAGAAGAAAACCGCATGGTTCAGCTCATGCTAAAGGATATACGCCGCATGCAAAGCATTCCTATAGACGAGTACATCGCCTACCAGGAGCTTGTTGTAAAGGCTGAGGATGTTTGGGAAGATGCTAAGAGGAATAACGATTTTGCTTCCTTTGCACCATACCTAAAGGAGATCTTTGATACAAATATTAAATTTGCAAAGTACTGCGCGCCAGACAAGGCACCTTACGACTACTGGCTCGGTGAGTACGAAGACGGCCTCACCATGGAGGTCTGCGACGAGTTTTTCTCAAAGCTAAGGGAGAGAATCGTTCCACTAATCAAGCACATTTCAGCAAGCGAGCAGGTCGATGCTTCATTCCTAAATGGTGATTTCCCAATTGCTAAACAGGAAGAGCTCTCTTACTACCTAATGAAGCTCTTAGGACTTGACCTAGCGCACTGCGGACTTTCAACAAGCGAGCATCCTTTCACAACAAGCCTAGGCTCACATCTAGATGAGAGAATTACAACTCACTATATGGAAGACAGCTTCGTTTACTCTATGTACAGCGTAATCCACGAAAGCGGACACGCTCTCTACGATACAGGAGTTGATGACAAGTATCTATATACACTTCTAGATGCTGGCGTTTCCATGGGCATCCACGAAAGCCAGAGCAGATTCTACGAAAACCTCCTAGGTAGAAGCAAGGAGTTCATAGAGCTTGTACTTCCTAAGCTAAAGGAACTATTCCCTTCACTAAAGGATGTAACAGCAGATGCGCTTTATCGCGCAATCAACAAGGTTGAGCCTTCTTTGATCAGAACGGAGGCAGACGAGGTTACATACTGCCTCCACGTCCTAGTAAGATATGAGCTTGAGAAAAAACTTATGGCTGGCGAAATTACTGTTAATGAGCTACCTGAGCAGTGGAACAAGCTATACAAGGAGTATCTCGGAGTTGATGTTCCTAGCGATAGACTTGGCGTTCTTCAGGACAGTCACTGGGCTGGCGGTGCAATAGGCTATTTCCCATCATACGCACTTGGTTCTGCCTACGGCGCTCAGCTTCTATCAAAGATGGCTGCCGAAGTCGACGTCAAAGACGCTCTATCAAATGGAGACTTCTCAGAAATAAACAAGTGGAACAGAGAGCACATCTGGAAGCACGGAAGCCTCTACCGCTCCGATGAACTTCTCGAAAAGGCTCTAGGGCGAGAAGTTCTCAGCCGATGACTATATCGACTACCTAGAAAAAGAAATTTAAAGAAATATATAAATAGAAAAAGACGGCGAAAGCCGTATAGGAGAGAAATCATGTTTAAATTTAACCATTTTAATTTCAATATTTTGGATTTGGAGCGCAGCCTTGAGTTCTATGACAAGGCACTAGGCCTAAAGCCTGTTCGAGAAAAAGCACGGAGAGGACTTCACTCTAGTATATCTCGGGCGATGAAAAGACTGATTTTCAGCTAGAGCTTACATACATGCACGACCGTAAAGAGCCTTACGATTTGGGAGAAATAGAGTATCATCTTGCTATGACTACTGATGACATGGAAGCATCTAGAAAGCTTCACGAGGAGCTTGGATGCATTTGCTTTGTTAATGAGGATATGGGAATCTATTTTATCGAAGATCCAGATGGATACTGGATTGAGGTAGTCCCAGAAAAATAGCAAGTCCAAGAAAATATAAACTTGCAAACTATAAATAATTCGTCGATTGGAGAAAAAATGAAGATTGAAAAGCCAAAAAACCATATATTAGGATCATTGTTTCAGTTTCTTGCAATTACCTTTGGAGCAGTTCTATTCGCTATAAACTTATGTAGCTTTGTTCCTGCAGGTGGTCTATATCCGAGCGGCTTCTCCGGAATTGCAATTCTGATTCAGAGGGTCAGTGCTAGGTTCTTTGCACTTGATATACCGTTCACAGCCCTATATATTCCGATAAACCTTATTCCTATCTACATAGGCTTTAAGTATATCGGCAAAAGGTTTACACTTTACAGCCTCTATGTAATCACACTAACCAGTATTTTGACCGATACCATTCCTAAGTTTATCATAACTGATGACATGCTCCTAATCTCAGTATTCGGTGGCATACTCAACGGACTTGCAGTTGTCGTTACACTTCTCGCTGGTGCAAGTGGTGGCGGTATGGACTTCATATCGATATTTATGTCAGAGCGTAAGGGCAAGGATGCATGGAATTTGATACTGCTTACAAACTCAATGATTCTGCTAACTGCAGGCTTCCTTTTCGGCTTCGAAAAGGCACTTTACTCAATTATATTCCAGTACTGCAACACGCAAATCATCAAGTTTTTCTACAGACGTTATCAAAAGCATACACTGCTAATAATCACTGATAAAACGCAAGAGATTTACGAGCAAATTCGTATCTTAACACACCACGACGCAACCTTATTTGTAGGTACGGGATGCTACGAGGGTACCGAAAGAAAGATGCTTTACTCTGTTGTAAACAGCGATCAGGTTTCAACTGTGATGAACATCATAAAGGAAATAGATCCTAAGGCCTTTATAAACTCACTCAAAACTGAGGAGCTAAGTGGAAGGTTCTATAAACAAAAGAAGAGATAAGTAAAAGACGAGGGCCAGTGGTTCTCGTCTTTTTGCTTTGATGAAAATTATATATATTATTAAATTTAGGCTTGATTCTCCCCACGAAGAGTTATTATATAATTAAGAATAATTAAATACGGTTCTTGGATGTGATTTTTATGTATGTGAGGTACTTGTCATGAACACAGAGAAAAATCGTAAAATATATATTTTATTCGCTATCAGCGGTGATATTCAGCATACTGATATTAACATACTCTACAATCAAGCAATATATTGCGTGTTTATGGATTGAGGGATATTCTGGAATTCATATATAAGCATTGTTTTCGTTTATATGTCAATACTTTTATATGTTCATCTTATCAATGCATTTTATGTATCGCTATCGAAAATATAAAACTGTGGAAAAATATAAATACCTATATTTCTGCAAGAAAAAAACCTTGGTTATAACTTCTCTAATTGCGCTGGATTTAAATGTATTTACATTTGCATTCGTTGTATATGCCATGTATCACCCTGAGGCTTCGCTTCCGATACCTTTTGACCCTAACATTTTGTTCATATCATGTTTTATCTCTATAATAGCCTGGGGCATTTCTTTAGTCATGGTTATATGCAGTTATTTTATAGTAAGGAGGAAATAAGTCATGAGAAACAAAGCAAAGAGATTCTTTATAGCTTTAGTCCTTATAATTGCAGCCATCTTGATCCTTGTCTTTTATAGCAAGTCTACGAATGCCAAAGTCGCAAACAATTTTCGCGAAGACTACCTCAAGATTTCTATGAAGGCAATTCAAACAAATCCTGAGCTTGTCACTGTCAGTAAGAAGGATAAAAATGGTGAGTTTAAGGATATAACTGCTAAGTTCTATATCGATTACATAACGGATATTCAAGAAGGTAAGTTCGACAAAGCCCTAAAGCTGCTTTCTGACAAGGATAATTATGATATCTACTTTGAAAGCGGTCACACTGACCTGAAAGCCTCTTTTTGGTAGAATTTCGCGATGGCTATGAAAAAGGCAGGAATCGGGAGAATCTTTCAATATATCCGCGAGGCAAAGGAACAAAATCTAAAAGCCTGCAAAGCTTAGTGAAGAGGATGAGGCAATAAAAAAATTTTTGCTCATGTTGTTTTTTTAACTTTAACTACAAGGACAGATACACAAAGTACATAGATAATAAAGACAAATACTATGAGCAATTTAAAAGATGTTGCAACGAAAAAAACTGCATAGAGATGATGAAGCTAGAGCATTTTTCCTTATGAGATTGAGGAAATATACGGTGCAGATAAAAAGTCCAGTGTATTTATCAAAAGTCAAACCAGGCCCGGGTGGTGACTACATCGCTATAAGCTACCAGTTGCGAGACGGTACGGTTTATAAAATGACTCAAATTTTCGAAGCAAAGTGTAAAAAGGTTAATGGTAAAATGCTAGTCGATGAATTCCAAGAACTTAGTACGGTTTGGAATGAGTTATAAAGCAAGAAACCCAAAAGGAGAGCGAGTGCTCTCCTTTTGGGGCTATAGAACAAAAATATTTGCTACCGAATTTATTTTCTTACTTCCCAGAATCCGCCTCTATTTGCTCCGTGACGTACCAAACGCCCCTCTTCACGTAGAGACCTAATTATTCGCTCAACCTGACGACTAGATAATTTAAGTTTATCTGCAATTTTTGCTGCACTCAGTCTTGGATTATTATCCAGAAGATTCAAGATTCCCTCTTCCGTTTCTCCGACATCTTCTCCGACATCTTCTCCGACATCTACTGCATTCATTAGAATATCTTCTAGCGCTAGTCTTTATAATCTCAAGCATGAACAAAAACAAAAATCATTTGCATTTTTCATTCTCATTAGAAGCTCCTATTGCATCATAATATGCCTGCTGATTATCGTGAATTAATGATTCTATAGGTACCCATGCAAAAACGGCTTCCATTTCGATAGAATTAAAGTATGCCACAATCTTCCAGTTCTGCCATTTCCATCAAAAAACGGATGAATAAATTCGAATTCGTAGTGAAATAGGCAAGATTTTATTAGTGGATGTAAATTGCTTTCTTTTAAGCCATGTAAACAAATTTCCCATCACTTCTGGTATGTAATTTGACGGAGTTCAGCATGAATCAACTTTTTCCCCATCATACACGCCTGCATTCCCACTTCTAAACATGCCAGACTCTGTTATTAAGTCTTTAGTCATAATTCTGTGAGCTACCAATAAATCTTCTATGGAATAAGGGTTCAGTCTATCGAGCTTCTCATATATCTCATATGCATTTTGTACTTCCTTAATATCTGATGGTGGCGCTAGCACTCGCTTGCCATCAATAATATCTGTCACTTGCCCTATAGATAGTGTATTTTGCTCAATTGCAAGCGAAGAATGAATCGTTTTAATACGGTTTTCTCTTCTGAGTATTGGGTTTGTGGTCAAACCTTCATATACAGAAATTTCTCCACTCAGTTCTGCAATTTCAGCAGCGAGAGTTGCTATCTGCTCATTCATTTCAAATGGTGGTTTGTAATTTTTCATTGTAACTCCATAATGATTTTACTATAAAATCATCTAGTCTAAGAGACCTTCCATCACTTTAAATAGTATAACACAAAAGGAGAGCAACGCTCTCCTTTTTCTATCGCTTAAATACGATTTTACCTCCAACCATTGTCATGACTGGAAGGATATCCTTAATTTCATCAGGATTTACTGTGAATATATCCTTATCTAAAAGCACCATATCAGCTAGATAACCTGGCTTTATGCGGCCTTTGATATCCTCCATGAATTCGCCGTAGGCACTCTCAATGGTGTAAGCATCTACTGCGGTTTCAACATCTACGCACTCTGCTGGATAGAATCCACCCTCTGGTCTTCCCTGTTTATCCTTTCTGGTAACGGCCATATAGATATTAGGGAATGGGTTGCAGTCCTCAACTGGGCAGTCTGTACCGTAGGATACATGAGCGCCCTTCTTTGCTAGATTTCCGAAAGCGTATGAGCTTGAAGCTAGCTCTCGCCCTACTAGATCATCTACGATTTTCATATCGTAATCTAGGAAGATTGGCTGCGCAAAGACGAGAATGTTCAACTTTGCGATTCTGTCAACGAGCTCCTTGCTAGTAACCTGACAATGAATTAAGGCATGTCTCAGCTTGTTTTCGCCGTCGACAAATGCTTTCTCATAGCTGTCGATTGTACGCTTTACGGCCTCATCTCCGATTACGTGAGTAACCACCTGAAGTCCGTGCTCCTTTGCAATTTGGCAGTATTCATCCATATCCTCAGTGCTTATCCACTCGAGTCCGTGGTCATCTGGATTGCCAACATATCCGTTTGTCATCAAAGCGGTTCTAGCGCCTAGACTTCCGTCCTTAAAGAGCTTCAGTGGACCAAGCGTTAGCCATGAATCCTCAGGATAATCACCATTAGCATATTCGCCATTCTCAAGATACTCCTTGAAATCCTCAAGTCTATTGAAGCAAACCTGATGCCTATATCTGAGCAAGGCCTCTCCCTTATCGTAGATATCGTGGAAGAGCTTAAATGCCACAGGACCGTCCATAAATGTCGTGCCTACATCGTTACTCTGAACGCTTGTAAGTCCGTGAGCAACCGCATATTCCATAGTCTCAAGTAGAATCTTACGTCTCTCCTCTAGGGAAAAATCCGGAATGAGACGCTTTGCTATGTTGCATCCGTTTCCTGTGAATATTCCATTTGGCTTTCCGTCCTCGCCTACAAGGTAGTCACCATCCTTGAAGAGCTCCTTGTTTGCCTCGATATCAAGCATTTCTAGAAGCTTTGAGTTTGTTGAAATTATGTGACCGCAAACTCTCTCAAGAACTATAGGATATTCCGTGCTGATCTTGTCGAGGTCGTTTCTATCTGGAATCCTGTCACCATCTGTGAAGTTATCCTGATTCCAACCAATAGCGTGAAGTCCTTCTTTGACGTGATTTGGATGAGTGCTTGCAAACTCCCTGCATATCTCAACCATCTCATCTATCGAAGTAACGCCTTCTATCATCGCCTGGTTTTGCGTCTCGCCAAACTGCATGAAGTGCAGGTGTGAATCGTTTAGTCCAGGTATCAAAGTTCTTCCTTCGCAGTCAATCAGCTCTGCCAGGCCGCAAGTTTCGTCGCTCTTTGATGCTTCTGCTTTGATTTCCTCGTTAGATCCAACCGCTACAATTTTGTCATTCTCGATCAAAACGGCCTCTGCAAAGCATCCTCTCTCAACATAAACCTTTGCATTGAATAAAATTTTACGCATTCTGCTTCACTTCTTTCTTAAGCTTCTGGTCAAATATAAAGTAAACAACTGCACCGATTGCTGGTACTACAAGTCCGAGCGCTCCGTTAACTGGATCGTCTATAACGCCCTGAATGAGAAGTCCTGTGAATACAAGAGCTACAAGGATTACGGAAACTGGATAGAACCAAACCTTGTAAGGACGCTCTATAGTTGGATACTTATGTCTCAAAATAGGTAGTGCAACAATAACTAAAACATTGAATATCAGCGCACTGATTACAACTAGATTTGTTAGCTGGTCTAGGGTTTCTTAGTAGAACTAGAGCGATTGAAAGTACAGCCTGAACGATGATAGGCACTGTTGGAACCTTATGCTTAGGATGAAGCTTCTTAAAGCTCTTGAAGAAATGTCCTTCTTCAGCCATCGCATAGTACATTCTTGGCTGCGCCAGAGTCATTCCGTTAAGCGTTCCAAACATAGCTAGAATCATACCGATAGAAACTATAACTCCGCCTGCATTGCCTAAAAGAGTCTTAGCAACTGCTGTACCTAGATAAAGATCTTCCTTTGCAATCATGTCTACGATTGTCTCGTGAGGTAAAACCTTCATAATTGCGAAGTTGAACAGTGTGTAGATAAGTGTAACTCCACCGATACCGATAATCAAAGCAAGCGGCATGTTCTTCTTAGGATTCTTGATTTCCTCAGCAACCGTATTTAGGTTCGTCCATCCCTCGTATGCCCAAAGCGCTGCAACAATAGCAACAGCCATCATTGAAACAACATGAGTGTTGTTTTTCGGCTGCATATGTTGATACTGAACCTAGTGATAGGTCTGGGCTTACCTTACCGGCAAATAGCGCAACTCCCATTACGATTGCAATAGGCACAAGCTTAGCTACCATAGAAAGGCTCTGAACAATCGCTGCAATCTTTACTCCAATTAGGTTATAGAAAGTTGTACCAATGATCAAAACGATAGCTGCTACCTTAATACCGAAGTCACTTATGTCAATGAATGATCTCATAACATTCATCAAAGCGATTGCAACTGCCGCTATGGAACCAGGTCCTCCGAGCAGCCAATCTGTGAAGCCTGCCATAAATCCTACAACAGGGTGAAAGGCCTCGTTTAGGTGAGACAACTCTTCCGCCAGCCTTAGGCATTGCAGTTCCAAGCTCTGCATAGCAAAGACCTGCAACGAGTGAAATAACACCTGCAAGTAGCCAGCAAATTAGCGCTAGTCCACTATTCATTCCCGTTCTCTGAAGAACGTATGACCCTAGATAGAATATTCCAGAGCCAATCATGATTCCGCCAATAATACTGATTCCACCAAATACGCCAATTTCTCTTTTTGAACTCGGTTTTTCAGATGTCAGCGAAGATAATTTCTTATCATCATGCATAAAAATTCCTCCTTAATCTGCATACTTATAAAATTAAAAAGTGCCTTAGATAACCAAAAGCACTTCAAACTACTTTTCGTGAGTATAACTCATTTTCTCTAGCATGTCAAACAATAGTTAAGCTCGAAAATTAAGAGTTTTTTTATTCAATAAGCAGTATTAATTAAAAATTTTTTTCATTATATTTATGCATCATGCTATTTAATTTTTGTATTACCTCATTTTGCCCTATACCGATATAATCCTGCTCGCTCTTATAAGCTCTTTTATTACCTCGTTTTCGCTTTCCCAAAGCCTTCTGGTTTCGTCGTAAAACTCTAGCTTGCCTTCGCTCAAAAACCATGGTTTTTCGGCCATCATGCCTATTGCGTTCAAATCGTGCGATATGAAGATTAGCGTCATGCCGTTCTTATCGACCATTTTTCTTTAAAGTCTTCATAACCTCAAGCTGAACTGGTATATCTAGCGCTGATATTATCTCATCAGCAATCAGAACCTTAGGCTCTGTTAGCATCGCTCTGCAAATAGCCATTCTCTGTAGCTGTCCTCCCGATAGCTGCTCTGGATAGCGCTTCAGCAAATCAGGATCGAGCTCACATTGAAGAAGAAGCTCTTCAATTTTTTTCTTTAACTGTTTCTTTGACGAGGCTTCGACGAACATGACTTATCAGTTGACATTTGCGCACTTTTCCTGAATTCCTTCTCGTATCTTATGGCGACTTCATTAAGTGACTTTTCAAGAGTCTGCCTTGGGTTAAAAGGCTGCCTTTGAGTTTTGAAAAACCATCTGTATGGGAAATCTTTCCGTATCTCTTCTTCCTTTTTTTGATTACGGGCAGTGCTTCTTCTCTAAAAGCACCTCTCCGCTATCAGCCTCCATGATTCCCACTAAAATCTTGGACAGGGTTGATTTTCCGCTTCCTGATGCACCTGCTATCCCTAGGGTTTCACCCTCGTTTAGGCTAAAGCTAATATTACCTATAACCTTGTGCTGGTCAAAGCTCTTATCTATGTTTCTTGCCTCAATTATCCTTTTATCTTGCATACTCATTGCCTTTATATTCTCCTCGTGATACGAGTTCCTTTGACGCTTCTAGCAGCCTTAGGCCTTCATCGCTTTTTAGGCGATGTAAAGAATTTTCAACGCTTTCAAGCTCCACAAGCTCACCCTTGCTCACTATCGCTATATTGTCGCACAGCTTCTTAATCATGCCAGGACTGTGGCTTACATAAATCATCGTTAGGTCGTGATTTTCAGCTAGTGTCTGCAAGATTTCTAAGGTGTTCAGCTGATTTATTACATCAAGAGCTGAAGAAGGCTCATCAGCTATCAAAAGCTTAGGATTCTTCACCATAGCCATTACAAAAACTGCTCTCTGTCTCATACCTCCGGAAAACTCCGCAGGTAAAAGGTTAAGCTTTGCTCTGTCACTTCCTAGACCAAGCTTTTCAAGCCATTCTATGGCAAGCTCCTCGCACTCACTACCTTTGATGTCCCTAGTAAACTCTATTTCCCTGCAAATTTGATCCAAGACGCCAACATAGGGATTAAGTGCATTTATTGAATCCTGCGGGATGTAGCTTATGTACTTCTTGAGAACCTCCCTGCGCTCGGCTTCATTAAGCTTGTTTAGTTCGTATTCACCTAAGACCTTGCATTCACCGACTATTTCCCAATTTTCCTTAGGAAGGCTTCCTAGGATTCCCTTTATCAAAAGGCTTTTGCCGCCTCCCGAACTTCCCGTAATACCAAGCTTATTGCCGCGGTATAGCTCAAAGCTCACATTTGAAAGCTTGTAGTCTTTGCTCAGCTCTTCATCCTTTGCTGACCTTCCAAAGCCTTTGCCCTTCGACTTGTTTCTATGTATTATTCCAAAATTTTTTTCAGAGAAAGTATCTTTTCATCCATCAAAAACTTAATCATCCTTTTCTAGCTCACCTAGCTTTGTTCCAAAAATCTCTATTATCCTTGTTATTAACTGTATTTCTTGTCCTTCCAATCATCGAACATGTAATACATAAACAGAGATAATGACAAAAATTCCTAAAGTCGGCCAAAGTATCAAAATAGGCTTTTCAACTATAAAAATCTGTACTGATAAAGCATGCTGCCCCAGTCTGGAGTCGTTATATCAGAGCCAAGACCGATAAAGGTCAGTGACGCATATGCGAGTATTATATTTTCCGCCCTGACTTGCTAGAACTGCCATTATAGGCGGCAAGTTATTCCTCAGAATATGACTAAACAGTATTTTATGCGTTGGCGTTCCTAAAAGCTTTTCAGCTATTATGAACTCCTCGTCAAGCATCTTTCTCGTCAGGTTCTCGCTTTGATAAGCAAAGGTTCCAATTCCGTATATTCCAAGCGCCATACCCACGGCAAATGGCGAATTTCCAACCGTCATTATCACAATGAGAGCAACGATCAAAGAAGGAACTACCATGGATATATCGGCAAAAAGCCTAACCAAAATCCTTATATTCCCACCAAAGTAGCCGCTAATGGTGCCTATTGTGCATCCGACTACAACAGAGGTAAGACAAGCTGAAATGAGCACCGTTATCGTTCTGTTAAATCCAACAACCATAAGAGCAAAAATATCTCTACCAAGATCGTCAGTACCAAGGAGGTGAGCACTGCTCATAGGCAGGAATTTGTGGTCAATGTTTACCATCTTAGGGTTTTGCGTTGGAAGTAGCGAGCAGATGATTACTAATGCCATCAATATGCTTCCACCAATTATGAACTTTTTCATGATGACACCTCCTCTTAAGAATCCCTACCCATGATAAACTCAAAAACTATGTTAACTAGGAACATCCAAATGACCAAAATCATTATATAGCTTTGAACCATGGGGTAGTCTCTTCTCGATATGCTATCTATCAAAAAGGTGCTGAGTCCCGGAAGCGCCATTGCAAATTCAACTACTGTTGCTCCACCTAGTACCGATGAGAATTTTGATATGGCTATGGAAAAAAGTCCATATAGCGCCGGCCTGCTTCCATATTTAAGCAAGGCCTTCTTGCTATCGTAACCCCTTATTGTGTAGTACTGCATGAACATGCTTTCAGCCGTCTCCTTAAAATGCACCCTAACCGCTCTTGACATAGGTCCAATCATTGGAAAGGCAACAAAAATAATAGCGACAATAATACCCGCAGGCGTTACATTTTGTGAAGAACTTCATTATTTGAAGCTTTTACGCCAAGGAAATATATTGTAATCAAAATCAGAAGGAACACTGGCACCGTCTGACTCATCAAAGTAAGAGCCCTCGAAATATAATTATATTTTCCCTTATCATCTAGTGATGCCTTATATCCTATCCAAAAGCTCAAAAGCATGGCGAGAAGTATTCCGCCCATTCCAAGGCCAAAGGAAAGAGGAAGTCTTGAAATTATCTCAGACTTAAGCGAGCTTTTGAGTCAAATATGACTTTCCCCATTCTCCTGACAAAAAGTCCTTCATCCAGCTAAAATACTGCTGAACTAGGGGCTCATCAAAATGATATTGCTTCTCTATAACTTTTGATGTTCTCCGCCGTCCTCGGAAGTCCAAGCCGATTCAAGGTTATGTCCACTGGAGAACCTGGAGTTATTCGAACGATGGCAAAATGCTACAATGCTAGTTGCGAAAAAACACAAGTATCCACTTTAAAATTAACTTTACATATTTATTCATATGTTTTCATGTCACCCTTTAAATAAGGGGATGTAACACAAAATGCACACCCCTTGTTTTACTATTTAACTTTTTAGAGTTGAGTTTACAATGTAGTAATCTCCATTCCAAAAGCTTATAATCCTTTAGCTTGTCAGATACAGCTGCATGCCACTTAGGATCCATTGTCATCAAAACCGGTCTATCCTTTAGAATTTGCTCCTGCGCTTCTATTGCAAGCTTATCAATGTTCTCAGGATTTGTTTCACTACCCATCTTGTCAAGAATCTCATCTGTTGTAGCTGAGCTATATGACATGAAGTTGTTAGGTCCACCTGTTCTGAAGAACTGGTTCAAGAAAGTATACTGGGCTTCCTGCTGGGGATGGATGCTGTGCATATACTAAGATATCAAAGTTTCTAGCCTTTGTAACCTTTGATATATCGTCTACAACCTCTACAGTTACCTTGATTCCTAGCTTCTCTAGCTCTGAAGCAATTGTCTGGCTAACCTTTGGAAGATCCGGCTTTGAGCTATATGTCTTAATTGAAAGTGCAAGCTCCTTGCCGTCCTTTGTTCTGTACTTTGCGCCGTCTTCAAGCTTCCATCCAGAGTTGTCTAAAAGAGCCTTTGCTTCGTTTACGTTATATGTAGGTGCTGTCTTTGCATCAAAGCTGTTATATCCTGCAAACAGTCCCTGTTGGAATTGTTCCGCCATCTAGAGTCTTCTTGATAGCCTCTCTATCAATACCCTTGTCGATAGCTTCTCTTACAGCCGGATCTTTAAGAATATCATTTTCTAGATTTAGGAATGTGTAGTACTGATATGCAGCATCAAAGTCTATTACATTCTTCTTTTTGTCCTTTAGCTCCTTTGCGATTTCGCCTGTCAAACCGAAGGCTAGGTCAACCTCTCCTGACTCGTAAGCTAGCTTAAGAGAATTGACATCCTTGAAAGCCTTGATCTTTACAGTTGCAGGTCTCTCGCTTGCATCTGGATAGTTTTCGTTAGGCTCTAGAGTAACTTCACTCTGTGCCTTTAGCGCTTTGATCTTGAATGGACCTGTAAATACATACTTATCGCCAACCTTCTTATATACAACATTAGTCCACTCACCTAGAATTGACTTTAGGTCAGTTGTTGCTCTTTCTGTCTTCGCAGTCAAAGTGTAATCTCCTGTTGCCTCAAACTTGATTACGCCAGCTGAAGCATTTGAAAGTTTATTCTTTTCCTGAATCTCATTTAGACAAGCAGCTAGTGCCTTAGCATCAACCTTGCTTCCATCGGCAAATTTTGCGTCCTTCTTCATTGTGATTACCCACTCTGTGTCGCTCTTTGCCTCTAGCTTGTCCACGAATCTTGACTCCATGCTTCCGTCTTCCTTCTGCATGAATACGTACTCAGAAATTCCGTGGCTTGTAATCGACCATGCATTTCCGCCATCAAGCGGATTATCATCTGTAATTACCCATGTCTGACCGACAGTTACAGCATTGTCGCTAGCTCCCTGTCCGCATGCAGTGACAATGAAAACCATTGCAAACATCATGAAAAACAGCCAAAAACCTTTTCTTCATAAATTCCTCTCTTTCCTAGCACACGATAGTGCGTCAATTTGCCGAATAAAAAACCCGCTCAAAGGCAGGCGAATACTGCCCTTCCTTTATCCTCGTAAAAATCCGGCGATATCGCAACGAAGCAGGTCTTCTGACTTAGGCATCTACACTCTTTACCTTCCCAGATTTATATCCAGTGGCTTACAAAAGAGCTAAACCATCACAGCGACGGGATCGCGTAAGAATTACACTTACTTCCCTTTTAATCATAGTGATATGAACTCGCGTTGCTTAAATTATTCTTTTTTTACAAACTTTGTTTGTTATCTGTATTATAAACAAAGGTGTGATTTTAATCAATATATTTTTAAGCATATATGTTAAGTGCTTAGGGTATTAGACTTGTTGGTATGTGGATTTTTCATACTAAAAATAAAACGACCAACAAGAATAGAAACGCTTTGTATGGTCGTTTTTCTTTTTGCTTTGTTACCTCAAGTACCGAATCGGTTTGCGATATTATCAGCAATGTATAGTTCTATAATTATCAATGAGCGAATTCAAATCTTCAATACATCTTTTTATATCATTCGATGTAGTTGATTTATCAATTAGTCCTGCTGATGAATGAGACATTGGATTTGCGTTTCTTAACTCATGCGCACGCTTGATTATTTCTTCGGCACCGACAATCTCTTTATAAAAAGTCTTAAATGCCTGCTCTTTTGTAAAAAAACCTTTATAGTTTGGTTTCTTGCGAGTAGGTTCATAATTATAGTAGAATGCTAAATCAGCTGTAAAACGGTCAAAGTAGTTTTTATAAAAATGCATATTCCGCCAATGCATTATAGTCTTTTTCTCCACCCAATACATGAAATATAGGAAGTATGCTTTCCAGTCCTTATCAATAATTTGTAGATAATCATTAATACTCTTATTACGAAGTGTGGATAAAAAGCTATTTTCACAACAGTAATAGTAATAATTCTTAAGATTTGTACTATTTTCATTTAGAACATGGAGCAAATCAATATGTCGGAATTCACTTTGAATTAAATATGATATAGCAATTGTCGTGTCATATGAATTCCGAGTCCTTTTCGATTACGTTGAAACAACTGATTAAAGCAATGCTTTTTATAGCAGACGAATTTTTGAGTCTTCATTATCATTATAGATAAACGTTTTTGGATCCATACTAATGAAAGAAACATCTGTGTTAATTAATTTACATATTGTGGATGTTACTTTTGCTATCTTGAATTACTTCCTCGCATTCGTAAATATAATGGTTATAAACTTCTGTTGGTGTAATTTCAATATCATCACTGCTAAAGTACTGTTCAATCATCAAATTGTAGTGTTCAACATCAATGTAATCAGTTCTAAGTGCTAATAAAAGAGAATCTAGGAACTCTTGAACTTACCCTCAAACAACTCCTCAATATCATGCTGGATACCATTGAAATATTCATCATATAATGATTTTTAAGTTCATCATTGATTTTTTATTGCAGGTTTCAGACAACACTTCTTTTGCGTTAAGAGACAATCCGTACTCTTTTTAAAAATTGAAGAATACTCGTTTCTAATCTGATTGTATGCATCATGTAACTTAACAATATTATGGGAAGAACTTACCAAAATATACATATCATCAACATATCGAATGATTTTTGAAATCACTGATACAATCTATTTTCTCTTTAATAAACTGGTATATTCGATTATCTATTTCGTCCATATACACAATTGTTGCTAAATATGAAGACGCAGTGCTGTTTTTCTATTGTTGGGAATTTCCCATCTCCGCAGCATAACAACAATTCTTTTTATCATTTTTCAATTGAGTAGGGAGTGAAGCAAACATCTGCTAAATTACTTCTTTTTGTCAATTTGATCGATAAGAATATCGAGGTTTATATTCGGGAAGAAGTTAGTAATATCAGTTTTTAATAAAATACTGGCAGTCTGAAAATGTGTGCATTTATCAGCTTGTAAAACTCGTCATAATCCTGCTTATACTTCGCACGCATATAGTCATAGTTTCCTGCATAAAAAGCATCAATATTCATATTTTCTTACAGTTTGATAATGATTAGATATTTCTTTGCCTATAGCTTGTAATACCAAACTACAAAACTGGAGATAAGAGACTTGAATCTCTAAAAGCTCCCATCTCCTTTTTGAAGAAAGTTTTTCGGATTGATGCATTGCTTCCGGAAACAATACAAATGCAGCTTTTCTTATGTATTTTTCAAAGAACTCTTCACTAGCAATATATTCTTCCTCATCTGCAGTGATTTTTCGAAAGAAACCACTGCAAACAGGACTTTTACTACCTTCACTTAACTTAAAATACATTTGGCATGTCTGCTTCCACGTATCATATGTAATTCCAAACATACCTTGTACCTCTCCTTTATCCCGCGATTACATCTTCGATAATCTGTTTGACTTTCTTATTGCTTAACTGTGTATGGAATGAAACAGTATACCCATCAATAGTGAGCTGTTTAAAGAAAGTCTCAGCACATTTTATTTTAGCATCTTCAATTCCACGAAGTGTGGATTTGTTTTCTACCAGTTTTGTTTCTACTACAATATTTAATTCCTTAGTTCCGTCTTTATGCTTAACAACATACATAAAGTCCGGGCTATAGTTTTCGCCGACTATCGTAGGAATAGCAACGCTCGATTTTGGAATTTTTTTCCGTATACTACAACCTCATCAATATCAGTCATGATATTGGCTTTTTCAAGAGGTGAGTCAAAAACAATCTTATCATATAGATATTTGTCAGAAGGTGTGCCTTCAGCAAATTTAGTACCTACGTTTCCTTGCTTGATAACATCTCTAGGTGAACCGATCTTTATATAGTTAAGGCTGTCTCTGTTACAGGTTGGGCAGAACGTTTATACTTGAAGCGAGTTTGCATTTTCTCAATACGCCAATCTGTAAAAGCAGATACAATATTTGCTACAGAATACTCATTTATGTATTCTTCAGGAATGTCCTTCTCCTTAGAAAGTTCACACATAGCTTTGTGAATTTCAGTAATAGAAATACTTGTCTGTTGGCTGATTCTTTTCAAAAACTCATTATAAGGAATAGGGCGTTTAACTGAATAAGACACCCCGATCCGTCGTTTATGGTTATATTATTTCCATCTAGTGCAATCTCATTCCTATGGCTATATAATGTAATATTCCCAAAAATTCCATTCGTGTTTTAAAATATCGTTCAGTGCCTGAGGAATCTCCTTTGTTAAGTCAGCATCATAAAACAAATAATATTTGTGATTGATGCGTTCCCATAACTCTTTTTAGTTCAGAGTATGCCGCTTTTTCTTATATGAATTACTTCTTTCTTATTCTTGTTGACATCAGTGACCTTGTTGCTGCCTACTCCTGAAGTAAATTCAGGATAATCAAAATAAAAAGCATCACTGTTTTTCAGTGCGAATTTCATAGTTACGATTGATGTATTTTTCATCATCAAATCCATAAATAAATCATCTGGGTCAACGCCTCGCTCTTTAGCCACTTTATCCAATGCCTCTTGTGAAAGTGTTAATGTTTCTGGTAACTCACCATTTATTTCTTCAACAAGTTTTTGAGCAAAAATCTGCTTCTGTAAAATCTACAATGTAATTAAGCTTAAACTCCTCGTTAGAGATACGGTTACCATTTTCATCGACAGGAAGACGAAGTCCACGACCGACTTCTTGCAGTTTGCTATTATCACTTCCGCTAAGAACGCAATTTGACAATTGTAAATACGTTAGGATTGTCCCAGCCCTCTTTAAGCGTCCATTTAGAAAATAGGAATCTTCTTGTATTGAAAGAACCATCTCTTTTGCGTAGGGAAATAAGCCCTTTCTTGTTGTGAAGAATATCAGCAACTTCATTTGCAATAGCTTCATCTGAATTGCTGTTATCTTGTGCGAAATATCCTGCATGGCAAGCAGAGATATCAGCTTTACTTGCTTCAAGGTAGTCTTTATATTCTCGCTCACTATTAGGAAGTGTGCATAGTAATCCTTCAATTTTTCAAGTAGAAGTTTTTCAAACATCAATTTCAAATATAGCTTCTTTTCCATTATCGGAATCGCGATATGATGTAATATCATCTATGAAAAATAGTGCTAGAGTTTTTAATTTTAAATTGCCTACCCGGAGAAATTCTGACGCTCTGTTTCAAAAGTGCCTCTGAATTGCTAATTTCCAACATTTGTTCTTGGTATGATGAAGTGAACATCAGTATTAAACTCTTCTCCTTTTGAATTTAATCTGCCCATTTACAAGCTCAATGAAATTTTTCCCTATCGCACTAATTGTTAAACCCTCAAAGGCTGAATCAATAACAGATAACGAATCCTAGTTGCAAGAGTATATGTTTTTGTTTCTTCTCCCCGTTTTTTGAATTGGAATGTAGCAGAAGTTTTTGATTCCACCGATAGCAATTTGACCTTTTCTTCTTTTTTTGATAAAGGTTCAAAATGTTCCTTTGCAATACCTTTAATCAAGTTTAGATTAAAGGAATCGTAAAGCATTTAACTCATACACAAGATTATTAAAATCCTTGAAAGTTACTTTGTCTTTTGCCTTTTCCCAACAGTTATATCCGGGAAGGTTGCACCGTAACGAATAATCATCTGTGGACATATTTCCTCAACAATAGCTTTGTAAGCTTTTTGGTCACGAGAAAATCTATGAGGTTCATCAATTATTACAACAGGCTTTGTTGCCTTTAATGCATCAAAGGGTCTGTAAAATCCTTCTACCAAGTAATCATAATCTGATCTAGTAAGCATCTTACCATTTGTTAACAGTTGCATATTAACAAGTAGTACATATATTTTATTTGAATTCTGATATGATCCAGTTACAAAAATCACGGACCGCAGAAGGCATAGCTAAAAAGCCTTTTTTCTGTTTCTTCGGACTTTCTAATACGCAAAGTTCTATATCACAATTATATCCACACGCATCGGAAAAATGATGTTTTTACATAACTATCATCAATAAACTGTGAGGTTCCAGCTTTTATAGGAAGAGATGGTACAGCAATAATGAACTTATTAAAGCCAAACCTTTTATGCATCTCATATATCGTTTGGGTATATACATAGGTTTTACCAGTTCCTGTTTCCATCTTAATATCAAGGTTCAAATAATCTCCATCATCACGACATCCTCGATATTCTGCACGGATATTCTTCTGAACTTCAAGCAAGTTATGAATAAGACACTGCTGTTTTCTGTCAAATGTAGGATTCTCATAAGAGAGATGAGGCTTTATCATTGTAATTCCATCAATAGCAGAAATTGTGGCATCAACTGCTTTCTGTTGATGGTCTAATTCTTTTTCTAGTATCAGTTCCAAAACATACACCTCTCTTAATACCTAATATCCATATTGACTTTTAAATTCTTTTCCGAATCACGGAGAATCTTTACATTTGTCTTTAAGTTTTTCCATTTCAACATAGTTGAAGCTGTAACCGAAAGAGAACTATATTTTTGAGGTTAAATGCTCCTTCTGTATTGTACTTCTCTACAAGGGCTTTTATTGCTTCTTCCGTTAGTCCCGGATTGATAAGGTATAAGTGATTCTCGCACCAATATGCTGTGTATCCTGCAAGGTCAACCATCTTACACTTATTTACAAATCCATAATTATCATGCACTAACCAAGTTGTAAGCACAGTTGCAGTGCCAAACTCATCATATACAGTTGTATCAGTAATAAATCCACTGTTGTCAAATCTCTCAATTTTATCAAGTGTATTTTTGCTAACCTCTGCTAAGGTGTAATGCTTAAAGCCAAGATCGGCTGTGGTGTTTGGATTTTCTTCTTTGATTTTCTTTGTAGAACGTAGGATTCGTTCGATTCCAAGATAATCAAGTGTATGAGGATGATTATTCTTATCTAAAAAGGAAATCAATTTTTGCATTTGCTTTGTCCTCACCCGTACTTGTTTCATACTTTACATCAAGGTTTTCAGGTAATTGAATTGAAATCGTTTTAATATTCATACCCTGCTATTAAGACGCATTGCGGCTTCTGCTGTTGTCGCTGAACCGGAAAAGAAATCAACAACTAGTAAATCTTGTTTTTGTAAGCATGAAAGTAATTTCATGATTAATAACACTGGTTTAGGATAACTCATCAAGGATTGTTCTCCAAATAACAACCGTTGTTTCCTCATCGGCATCTTCATTTTGATCACAACCTGTTTTTTGTAAATTAGAGCTAATAACATCATAAGAGTATCCAGATTTGTCATTATCACCAACACGTAAAAGTAAATCTTTTAAGCCTTTGTTTTCTTGGTTCTTTTTACAATTCTTCTTAAATACAAATCACGTGTAATATACAATTCTTTGTTTAAAAGCATATTCAGTCATCGCGTCTTGACCATATCGCCAATTACTCTCGATTTTTTAATTCTTCAGCTAAAAACACCATCTTCTATTACCAAATCTGAATGAAGAACTAAATTCATTGTTGTATCAGAAATGATTTCGCTCGCATTCATCGGAAATTTTTATCTCGGTATTTACTTTTCTATTCCTGCAGGGAATCACACGGATATCCCTACCGTTAGATGCATTGACACAAGGATAGGTTTCTTCTTCACTGTTAATTTCACCAATTAACCCTGAAAACTCTTCTTTGCGTTTTGCATAAACCAAAATATATTCTTTTATGTTAGTAACGCTATCAGCTAAATAACTGCCTTTTTCTTTTTCTCCCATACTAATTGCGCAACAAAAATTCGTTTCACTAAAAATATCATCACATAATAATTTTAAATTGCCTTGTTCGTTATCATCTATAGAAATAAAAATAACCCCATCTTTATCAAGTAGATCTTTAGCTAATTGTAATCTTGGATACATAAACATCAACCACGCTGAGATGTGACGCACTGCCTCTGTTTGTCAAATCGAGAATACGCTGTGCTTGTTCCTCGTCAATACTAAGTTTTTCAACAAGATCATCAACAGTAAAAGTTAAACTTATCATTATACACAAATCCATCAGAACCTGTGTTGTAAGGTGGGTCGATATATATACACTTTACTTTTCCTGCATATGATTTAAGTAGATGTTTCAGACCATCAAGGTTGTCTCCACTAATATATACATTTTCACTTTTGGCATTTTCTGGAAGGTTATTATGGACTTCGTCTGGAACAATTACAGTTTCTGTATCTAGTGATGCCAACATTTTTGAGTAATTTTTACCTAAAATTTTAATTCATAACCCTCATGTGTAATATCTACTTTGTCATTTAAAAACTCAGAAAATCTTACCATGTCAAAAACGCCATTAGCGTTGAAACACGAGGGAAAATGTTCTTTTAAAATATTTATCTCTTTTTGATTTGGCGTAACCAATTCATTTGCTGTCATTATGTCTCTAATCATTTTGATTTTTCCTCCACTTTGTAATCAAGCCAAGCTTCCTCTATAGTATCTTAATGAATATTATTCTCTAAGCAAAAATTCATTAATGCTCTTCTTTTGCTTTAATATCTCAAAATATAGCGTTATTATAACATAAAATTATGAATTTTTCTGCCTTCTATATGCAACTATTATTCTATCGGCTTAGTATTTTAAACCTGTACTTATATCCCCAACAAAAAGTATAACTAGTAAAATCTACTAATTATACCATTTTATTTATACTGAATTAGTTCCCTAGGCGAAGCTTCTAATCAATTCTTTATGTTTTTAAAAATTGTCTTATCAATCGCGTGGCACAACCAATATTCTTATTGCATTTAGCACTGCCAAAATCAAAACGCCTACATCGGCAAAGATTGCAAACCACATATTTGCTATTCCTACAGCTCCAAGTATTAGGCATGCCACTTTGATGCCTATGGCGAAAACTATATTTTGTCTTACAATGCTCATGCACTTCTTTGATATTTTGATAGCTTTGGAAACCTTCCTTGGGTCGTCATCCATAAGTACGACGTCTGCTGCTTCAACGGCTGCATCTGACCCCATGGCTCCCATGGCGATTCCGATATCTGCACGTGATAGCACTGGCGCATCGTTTATTCCGTCTCCAACAAAGGCAACCGCATCCTTGCTTGATGACCTAGAAGCCATAAGCTCCTCTATCTTATCTACCTTATCTCCTGGAAGAAGTTCACTATATACCTCGTCGATTCCAATGCTCTTTGCCACTTCATTTGCAGTGGTTCTATTGTCTCCTGTGAGCATTACAGTTTTTCTGATGCCCTCGGCTTTTGGCTTTGATATAGCATCAATCGTTTCTTCTTTTACTAGGTCAGAAACTACGATATATCCTGCATATTTACCATCTATTGCAACATGAATTACTGTTCCTGGCTCGGTAACATCATCGCATTCAAGCTCTATGCTCTTCATCAGCTTTGCATTACCTGCGTAAACATCAAATCCGTTAATTTTTGTTCTAATGCCATGTCCTGCAAGCTCCTCTGAATCCGAAACCTGACAGTCATCCTCTATATTCGCTGCATTTCTAAGGGCTAGCGCTACCGGATGCTTGGAATACATTTCAGCGTGAGCTGCATGGTGAAAGCAACTCCTCTTCGCTCATGTCCTTTGCTACAACCTTTGATACTGCGAAGACTCCCTTTGTTAGGGTTCCTGTCTTATCGAATACGACAGTCTTAACGTCCGCAAGCATCTCCATATAGTTTGAACCCTTAATCAAAATTCCCTGCGAGCTAGCAGCTCCGATTCCACCGAAGAAGCTCAAAGGAATGCTTATAACTAGGGGCACATGGACAGCTTATTACAAGGAATGTAAGCGCTCTATAAACCCAGACGCTCCATGCTGCTGGATTTCCCATCATCATCAAAACCACAGGTGGTAAAATTGCAAGCACTATGGCACTGAAAACTACTGCTGGAGTGTAGACTCTAGCAAACTTAGTTATGAAGTTCTCAGATCTAGATTTTCTTGAGCTTGCATCCTCAACTAGCTCCATAATTCTTGCTACAGTTGAGTCACTGAACTCCTTAGTCGTCTTTATCTTAAGAACGCCGCTGGTATTGATACAACCGCTGATTACCTGATCACCAGCGCAGACGTCCTGAAGCATGCTTTCGCCCGTCAGAGCGCTAGTATTTGAGGCTTGATTCGCCTTCTACAACCACACCGTCGATAGGGAACCTTCTCACCGGCTAAAACTGTTATCACCGTGCCGACCTCTACATCCTCAGGGTCGACCTGCTCGAGCGTATTCCCCACCTCTATATTTGCATACTCAGGCATGATATCTATCAAATCGCTGATGTTTCTACGGCTTTTGCCAACGGCATAGCTTTGGAAAAACTCACCAATCTGGTAAAACAACATTACGGAAATCGCCTCGAGGTAGTCATCCCCATCGATGAATGCGATGATGAATGCTCCTATTGTCGCGATGGTCATCAAAAGATTCTCATCAAATGGCTGCCTGTTAATTACACCTTTGAAGGCCTTGATAACTACGTCATAGCTGACAATAATGTATGGCACCACATAGAGAACTAGCTTTATAATTCCACTTGATGGAATAAAGTAGACCGCTACGGTGAGCACTATCGATACTAAAAATTCTTATCAAATTTTTCTTCTGTTTCTGATTCATAATTGGCCCTTTAGAATAATCTAATACTATCTGATTTAAATGTAAACTTCGCAGTCACTCTCTACTTTTTGCAGCTCTTTCTAACTTCTTGCATTACAGCGCTTTTCGTCTGCACCATCTTCAAACTCAACCTTCATCTTTTTGCATCATGAAGTTGATGTTTGCATCCTTAACTCAGTTGTATTCTTAGTAACTTCTTCCATTTTGCTTGCGCAGTTTGCACAATCCACTTCGATTTTGTATGTCTTTTTCATAGGTATTTCTCCTCATTTAATTAAAAGTTTGTTTAATCATTATTTTTATTGTACCCTACTTTTGTCTAAATAAACAGAGGAAATTTGATTTTTGCTTGAAAATTTTTGTTTCACCTCTCTATACTCATATTAACACCCTTAATTTGAGGGAGGAAATTATGACACGATGAAATAAATATCCCACATGACCACGGTCAGGATTGCGAAAAGCTTCTAGATCAGATGCCTGATGCCAATACAATCAAATCCGTTTCTGATTTATTAAAGCAGCTCTGCGATCCTACGAGGCTTCGTATCTTCTGGCTTCTATGTCACTGCGAGGAGTGCGTTATAAATATTGCTGCCTTCATGGATATGAGTAGCCCCGCGGTTTCACACCACCTTAGACTGCTTAAGACAAGCGGGCTAATCGAATCTAGGCGAGATGGCAAGGAGATGTACTACAGCGCTGCAAAGACTGACGCAGCAAGTTCTCTTCATCGCATAATCGAAAAGATTGCTCACTTAACCTGCCCTGGCTGTGAATTTCAAGAGCATCACGAGCATCACAATCACCACGAGTTTATAGAGATTAGCGCTACGCCTTGGTAATTCCCTAGGCTTTGCGTGCGTAAATATAGTGAATATCAAAACCGCTGACTAGTTTCTTGTGCTCAGTAAATGGAGGTATCTACCTCCATTTTATTTATCAATGTTTAAATTATCTATATCTGTATTTGATATATCTGTCTTAAAAGTTCAATTCCTTGATCTTGTGAGAATTCCACACCCAATGAATTAATATTTAAACTTTCTTCCTGAATACATGATAAGAAAGAGTATATTGTATCTTTAACTACACCCGTTGTCTTTACTTTTCGCTCCAGCAGGAACAATCTGAAGAAGTCGGAATACATCATATTTATGCTTTCTTAGATCTTTACTGTTCACGTGCTCACCTACACGCTTTTGTTCTTTCAAGTTCAACCATGCATACATCTTAAACGGTATAATATGTTCTGCACATAAAACACTTATTCCATTAATGCTCTTTCTTCCATCCATCATAAAGTTATAGAAATCGTCGTTTAGCATGATTGCTGAAAGGCTTGATACATCATCATCAATATAAATAGGAACAACCCCAGATTCAATCTCAAGATGATAATCTGGCTTTCTCGAAAATAACTCTATCTGTACTGGATAACCTTTTCTTGGCTCAGTAAATCGATAGAAATGAGCCTTATCACTCCGTTTCCATCCGCAGCGATAACCACCTTCTTTAATAAAAGCCCAAAAAACTTCTGCAAATTCTTGGTAACGATCCTCTAAAAGGATAATCATATCTATGTCTTTAGTTGCTCTAAAAATCAAGCTCTTCTTCTGCCATTAGGATATCACAGGCCGTTCCACCAATAATTGTATAGCAATCATCATAATCCTTAAAATGTTCTTTAAAAGCTGTTATTCCCATTACTGCCATTTTATTTCCTCCAACATTCGCTCAGTTCCATCTCAACACGTTCGTCTTTTTCTTCACGTAGAATGCAATATAAAAGAAATTGGATCGACATTACCATTCTTAGCAAAAAGTATAGGTGAATACTTCCATCTTTCTAAACGCACATAGTCCAACTCTCTTTCGAGCTGTGGATGCCTCAATAAATCTCTTTGGTAATTCAGTATTCTTCCATGTCGCAAGTGTTTTAATTTGCGGTGGATTCAACATGGTTAAATTGCTCAAAGCCAATTCTCGAGACGCAGGAAAAATCCATGCATTCCCCTTCCTTAATGTATAATGTCTGCTGGATTGGGTTTTATAAGATAAAGGCTTTTCCTAATTCAAAAATATTTCGCATCGGATAAAGTCCTTTTTGATAAACACGGATGTTCCTACAAACTCTTCTTTGCAAAAACTCCAATAGCTTTTTAGCTGCTTAGAGCTCAGGGTAATTGTGGTATTTGTTACACCCAACTTTTTGCTGCATTGCTTTTACTGAATCTGGTCCCTTTTTACTGTAAGCCAACATCAAGAACAAAGCCTGTGAAAATCGGTGTAAACTTATCTACTTGCAAAAATTGAATTATCACGAAAATAATTTTGTAACATTACTCCCTAAAAAAATGGAAGATAGATTTGTTTGGGTAGGCTAACAAAAGGAATTCCTTTTTGAATCATAGCATCCCTCTGATAACGTGAAATATTATTGATAGAAAAAGCAGCGTTCATTTTAAAGTGTGATTGATATAATCCGAGTTGCTTTTTCTAATTTACTCACTTTAAAGTCTGTTCCACTTGGTAATTCGATAAGTAGAAAAATCTACACCATTCCTATGCACATGATACATATCTCTTAACGATAAATAAAGGGAAGTCCTTCTTTTTCTTTTATCTCATAAAACTCTAACTGCATATGTAACTGTTTACCTAGTTCATAAATCATAAAGTACCTCTTAACTTCTTTTTATACATTAACTTTATTTTTGGTTAATTGTCAATATTTAAGTTAATTATTTCTTCTGTCCAACTATCACAAAAACCACTGATTGCAATCTATTATGCACTCATTTTGTCGTACATACCATTTGCATTCAGCGGCTTTTTATTTTGTCTCATCATAAATATCTAAGCATTTGGCTCTTTATATATTAATTTTTATCTCTCTACCTGTTGATTTATGCTCTATGCACTTAACGCCTGAAGCCTTGAACATCAGCTTTGATGCCTTTGTTGCAGACTCATCTGCATACTTGTCGCTACCGTAGACAACAGTTTTGATTCCTGCCTGAATTATTGCCTTTGCGCACTCGTTACAAGGGAAAGAGCGTAACGTATAGCTTTTGCTCCCTCTAGACTTCCGCCTCTGTAGTTAAGTATCGCATTTAGCTCTGCGTGAGTCACATATAGATACTTGATTCCCAGCGCATCGTCAGAACTTCTATCCCATGGGAATTCGTCGTCAGAACAGCCCTTAGGGAAGCCGTTATATCCCATAGATAAAATTTTGTTGTCTTCGCTGACTATACATGCACCTACCTGAGTGTTTGGATCCTTGCTCCTCATACCCGAAAGTGCTGCAACTCCCATGAAATATTCATCCCAAGTTATGTAATCTGTTCTTTTCATCTTCAATCTCCCTTATCAAAATCAATTCCTTTGATAAACTTTAATATGAACGCTGAGGATTTTCAAGTGGAAATTGTAAAAATTAGATTTCCTTTGCCTCATCAGCTCTTCTAAGCAAGATGTCTATTATCTGCTGGTACTCGCCGAGTCCCTTGAGTATGCATTCTACATCAAAGCCTGCATCCCTAATCATTATCTTGCAGGAATCCTCATCATCACCACCGATATCGTTTTAGCGCATGGTCTCCTGAAACGAATAGAAGAGGAACTAGCCAAACCTTGCGTGGTGCAAGTTCGCCAAGCTTTTGATATTGCACGCTCGATGTCAAGCTCGCCTTCAATAGTTCCAACGATAAAGTTCTTGTGACCTGTTGAGCCAAACTGGTTTTCTAGCTTAAGATAAACATCATCGACCTCGTGGTCACTTCCGTGTCCCATCAAAACAAGGGCATCTTCATCTTCAACAAAAGAGAAGATATCTGCAAGAGCAGCTCCTACTTCACCAAGTGATGCCTCATCGTGAAGCAGCGCGTGACCGAGCTTTTATGCTTGAGAAGTCATCCTTGCCAGCCTCTAGCTGCGCTACGATTTTCGCATACTCTACACCTTCTAGGATATGTGATGGCTGTACTAGGGATTTCATCAAAGCCGTCTGCCTTTATAGCTTCTAGTGCTTCGCTGACGTTATTTACTTTCATTTCATCGCGCTTTTAGGATTTTCCTCATAATCATTCCGCTAGTCCATGCTCTGTAAACAGGCGCATTATCAAAGTGCTCTCCTAGAGTTTTCTCAAATCTTTCGATCGTTGGTTTACGAGTTTCCTCGTAAGAGGTTCGAAGCTCACCGCCATGATTGCTCTTTTTGACATATCGTTTCCTTTCCTTAGGGCAGGGGCCCACTATAGATTTTTTTCTTCTTATATATAAAGTTCATAGAAATTAGCGAAAATACGACAAGGTATATCGCCAAAAATTACTATTCCCCATGCATCAAAAGCCTTCTCCGCGCGAGATAGACCTAAGCATTTCGCTCGCCTTAGAAAGTGGCAAAAACCGAGATAAATTGCCTAAAGCCATTAGGGCATATCATCGGTTGAAAAAGAAGGTGTTACAGAGAAATGACATCGGCACAATTATAAACGATGTATATCTTGGCGCATCTGTATAGCTCTTTGCCATAAATGAAAGCGTAAGTGCAATCGTGGCAAACACCGTTCCGTTTAAGAACATGACTAGAAGAGACCAGCCATTCCAAACAAGTCCCGTTTTGAGTGGGAAGGTGAGAAGCAGGATCATTGCAGCAGAGTAGATGCCGCGCAGACTTCCGCCAATTATCTGCCCCGTGATAAACTGCCAAAGCGGGGTAGGAGAGACCATTATTTGGTCGAGTGCCTTTTCGTAGAGCCTTTGAACGCTCATGTTTTGGGCAACGGCACCGAAGCTTCCCGTCATCGTCGACATAGCTATAAGGCCTGGAATCAAGAAGTTGATGTAGGGCTCCCCGTGTGAAGTGGTCTTTATTCCCATTCCAAAGACAATCAAATATAGAAGAGGAGAAATCATCGCTGAAAGCGTGATTTTATAGAAATCTCTCTTAAATTCTGTCCATTTTTCCCAAAGAACGGTAACTATACCCATTTAAATCTCCATATCTCGATATCCGAGTTTAGCATCTTACTTTCTTCCGAGTCCTCTTCCGATTCTCTCGATAAATACATCTTCTAGCGTCGTTTCCCTCATGCTAGCCTTCGTGTCCGTACGGCTTAGATACTCAATTGCTCCGCTCTTTTCGGCGAAGTAGCGACTTTTGATTTCCTCGTCTATTATCTCGTCGATTGCGTAGTTTCCAAGCTCGTTTATCAAAAGCCTGAGGCGTATCAACTGTATCAAGCTTCCCATTGTTTATCAAAGCGATTCTATCGCAAAGAGACTGCGTTCCTCTATGTAGTGCGTCGTCAAGATGATTGTCATCTTGTTGCTGTTTATCTTTCTAAGCAGGTTCCACATCTGTCTTCTAGAAAATGCGTCCATCCCCGCAGTCGGCTCATCGAGCAAAAGAATCTCAGGCTCAACCATCAAAGCCCTGCAAATCATGAGCTTGCGCTTCATTCCGCCCGAAAGATGTCTTACAATCTTGTGCCTATACTCGAGAAGTCCTGTAAACTCAAGGAGCTCCTCCGTCTTTTTGACGAACGAGCTTCCTAGGCATATAGTAGAGCCTGCCCTGATATTCCATGACCTCATCCATGGTCATGTCCTGCCTCATAGAATATTCCTGAGTGATTACACTGAGTCTGCGCTTTTTGCGCTAGATTGCGTCTTGTAAGTTCCTCTCCGTCTATGAGAATCTTGCCATCACTAGGCAAAAGAACAGTTGAAATCATACTAATGGTCGTGGTTTTACCTGCACCGTTAGGCCCAAGCAGTCCAAAGAACTCCCCTGTCTCTATCCTGAGATTGAGATTATCTACAGCTATATGATCGCCGAAGCGCTTTGTTAGATTACAAAGTTCTATCATATTTGCATCTCCAAAAGTCTTTTTATGATATAATCATCATATGAAAAAGATAAATTTATTAAAAACAAAAATATTTTGCCTGCTAACAATCTGCTTCTTGCTCATTCCGAGCAGTACTTTCGCCCTTGGCGATTACGATGAAGTAGAGGCAGAGTCCGCCCAAAAATACGGCATGACACCGATTTCAGCATCCGAAGTGAAAGACGGTAGCTTTGATATTATGGTATTATCTAGCTCAAGGTTTTTCAAGCTAGAGCTATCTAGCATCACATCAAAGGATGGCGAGCTTACAGCGCTTGTAAACATCAAAAGCAAAAAGCTACAAATACGTATATCTTGGAACTGCCGAAGAAGCCTCAAAGGCCGATGAGTCTAAGCTCATTCCTGTGACCATAGACGGGGAACACTCACATTTTTGAGATTCCGCTAAAGAGCCTTAACTCCGATGTTCCATGCGCAGCCTTCAGTATCAAAAGGCAAAAGTGGTATAACAGAAATATAGTTTTCGATGCTTCAAGCCTTCCTGATAAGGCGCTAAACTTTAAAAACGCCTAACTACGATTTAATTGAAAAAAATCAACGAAAAGAATACATTGAGAAGCATAATCTCAGCAAGGATGTCCTCGGCGAAAAGCCTAAGCAAATCGAAACGACAGAGGATCAAAACACTGTTAAAAAGATACTCGCTGTCGCATTTGCAGTCATGATTGTAGGCGGTGTTTTGAACCACCTATTAAAGCGCAGGCGCAGGTAGAGCCGCTGCGCTGGGGCCGCGCATCAAAGTCTTTTGACAAGCTAAGCGCGAGCCTGTCCATAGGCGCAGGTAGAGGCCGCTGCGTACAAGGCCTCTGAAATATAGCGGGTCCCGGCTATATTTTTATTTTTTTCCTTGTTTTCTTTTGCGATTATCAAGGGAAAAAATAACCTGCGCCGTCAGGAATTTCCTCTACGCTGTAGTATTTATTTTCATTTGGAAGACCACAGTTTTCCACCATATTTACCTTTGCGTCCACTTGCTTTAAGGATTTCCTTAACCTTAGGCATTTGCCTTCCGCTCTTCATCAGAACATAGCTTCCATCTAAAAGCTAGTTTATCATCAAAGCTGATGTACCGCAGGAATAATATGAAGTGGCTCCTGCCACTCAGTTAGCGGAATACCTAGGCTTGCTGCTGCAGCGCAGAACGAAGTTATTCCACTGATATACACAGTCTCAAAACCGTGGTTTTTAACTATTTTCTCAAGATAGGAGAATGTCGAGTAAACCGTTGTATCTCCAAGTGTTATAAAACCAACGCTCTTGCCCTCTGCAAGAACCTTTTCTATAGTCTCTGCTCCGTTCTTGTGGGCTTTTAGTAGCAGCTCCTTATCCATGGTCATCGGCATGTCGATAGGAAGCATCTCCTTTTGCTCGATTTCAGGCACAGCCTGAACTGCAATTCTGTATGCTAGCGTTTCCTTCACATCAGTTCCAGGTGCCGCAATAACATCGACTTCCTTCATCATTCTAACTGCCTTAAGCGTAATATGCTCCGGATCTCCAGGCCCTATGCCTATTCCGTAGAAAATACCCTTCATTTTTCCTCCAATTCGCCTAGCAAAATCTATTTATTCAGCTCGCAGATAAGCCTTCCAATACCTTGAACTGAATGTTCCTTAGCTACTGAAAACTCTCTGTCAGTTCTTTTTTTGAGCTCTTTTGCAGTAATATCACCCTATGCAAATAATTTCCGCATTAGGAAGCTTCGGCTTTCAAAAATGCCCTTACACCTGCAGCGCTTGCAAACACTAGATAGTGGCAGTCCTCAAACTTCTTAATATCAAAATCTGAGCCTGTCTGCACAGTATCGTAAATCTTTCTATCATCAAAGCTTACACCTTTTTCCTCGAGCTTTTCGTTAAGCTCTGGTGAGCCGCCCAGTGCTCTTAGAATCAAGATTTTTCTCCGTCACATTTCTCTGCCGAAGCTCTCCAAGGCTTGCAGCTGTATATTTTTCGGGCATTAAGTCTGCTATGATGCCGTGTTCTCTTAGCTTAGATGCTGTACCAGTACCTATGCAGGCAAATTTCAGCTGTCCTAGACACCTTATGTCCATTCCCTTGCTTTTGATTTCATCAAAGAAAATATCTATTCCATTTGCACTAGTGAAAACAATCCATCCGTAGTCACTAAAGTCTTCAGGAATTTCACTAGCATTTGGTGCAAGCTCAAGGCAAACCATGCTCTCTACAAAAGCTCAAGCTCTTCTAGATGCTCAGCGAGCCTAGAAGTAAAGGATTTAGTTCCCTGTTATAGCTACGCGCTTTCCATCAAGCGGCCCCTCACCCTTGCTTTCCATATGAAAACCTGCAACCTCACCGACTACAAGAATTCCCGGTGATTCAGCAAGCTTAGCCTCTCTGCGATATCGCCAAGACAGCCATCTATTCTCTTCTCTCTTCCAGAAAAACCTCTGCAAACTATGGATGCGGGAAGATCCGGTGATTTTCCATTTTTGATAAGATTTTCGCTAATCTCTGCAATTGAGTTTATTCCCATGAGAAATACCAAGGTTCCATTTAACTTAGCAAGTGCTTCAGTAGCTTTCAGTCTTACTACTTGCACTGTGCCCCGTTATGACCGTAAAGGACTGCGCAATTCCGCGATGTGTTACAGGAATTCCAAGGCTTTCCGGTACTGCTATGCAGGAGCTGATTCCCGGAATTAGCTCACAGTCTATGCCCTCAGCCTCAAGTACAAGATATTCCTCACCACCGCGACCGAATACAAAGCTGTCTCCACCCTTAAGCCTTGCAACTAGCTGTCCTTTTTTGCTTCCTCTATCAAAAATTTCGTTTATTTCAGGCTGGGTTTTGCTGTGCTTAGCAAAAGCGCTTCCCCACATAAATCCTCTTACAATCTTCCCTGACCTCGCCTAGGAGTTTGTCGTCTATCAAGTCATCGTAAACGAGAACATCCGCCTTTTTCAGTGCCTTTAGGGCCTTAACTGAAATTAAACCTCTGCCACATCCAGCACCTATAAGCTGTACTTTACCTCTCATTAAATCTCCTCCGTAAGCATAGCTAAAGCCATCTCGGCAAGCTCCTGCCTATCCTCAAAGCTTCCATCTACGCAAACCTTTCTCTCATCCTTAAGTGCCATCAAAGTGACACTGTCTCCCTCAATTTTTGCATGAACACCAAGAGCAGATTTACAGTCAGCCTTGAGCTTTGCAGAACACGTTTCTCTCTAAATCAAAGCGTCTTTTCGTATCAAAGTCTGAAACCTCTCCTAGTAGCCTTACTATTTCCTTATCCTCACTACGGCATTCTATCGCAATGATTCCCTGACATGCAGCAGGAATCATCTCCTCGCTCGAAAACTCGTAAACATCATAAGGACTAAGGTCTATATTGAGCCTATCAAGAGCAGCTCTAGCAAGAATTATTGAATCATACTCGCCGAGACTCAAGCTTCCCAAGCCTTGTATCAATGTTTCCCCTGATACTCTTAAACTCGACATTTTCGTCGATGGCAAGATACTCGCAAATTCTTCGCGGGCTTCCGGTTCCATTACCACAGGCTCATCCTTAGAAGCTGCAGTCTTAAGCCTTATTAAACAATCCGCAGGCGATGCCGCCTTCGGAACTCCAGCTATCAAAAGGCCCTCAGCAAGTTCATAAGGAAGATCCTTTGCTGAGTGAACTGCAATGTCAGCGCTCTTATCAAGTAAGGCCTTTTCGATTTCACGCACAAAAAGACCATCTCCGCCGATTTCATGAATTGGACGGTTTTGGTCCTTGTCACCCTTTGTTTTTACAATGAGAAGCTCGCACTCAAAGCCCTTTGCTTCTATCAATGCCTTGACCTGCTCTGCCTGAGCAAGGGCAAGTTTACTTCCCTTGTCGCTAAAAACTATTTTTCGCATCACAATACTCTTCTATTATCTTATCTACATTAGCTTCATCTAAATCATCCATGCTCAAAAAGCTTTGACATAACATAATTATAGATTTGACTGCGTTCCACCTGAGAGTCTAGCTTTGATGGAAGACTCTTTCTAAGTTCTCCCAAGATGTCTCAAAACTTTCTCGATATTATCCGGCATCATGTCCTCTATTTGCTCCCTCAAATACCTTGAGTAAGCAGGGCTCTTTCCCGATGTGGAAACACTGACAACAAAGATCTCCTCTTTTAATTATTCCAGGAAGAAAGAAATCGCATTCCTCTCTGTCATCTGCTGCATTTACGGGTATTCCTTTAGCCTTGCAAGAAGCCACTACTGCCTCATCCTGCTCTCTGTTTCCCTGTCGCCGTAATTACAAAAATCCACCCCTTCGAGGTCTTTCTCATCAAAGCACTTATTCACAATCTCAATGCCTTTGCCGAGTTCTTCTTCCGTGGGATCCTTTGTAATAATTTTTGATATTACTAGTGAATTCACTTATCGCCTTAAGCTTTCTTTTTCGCAATCCTGCCATAGCCTACAATCAAAAAGCGTTTATCCTCGAGATTTATACAAAGTGGAAATCTGTTCATATCACTACCCTATCACTAGCTTTGCATCTTGCGCATAATAGGTACAAGTCTGTAAGCTAAAAACCGCTGCAAGCATGCAAATTACAGTGTCTGGAATAACTGTACTTAGGAACCATACGCTAAATAGCTGGGCTATGCCGATACCCTCAGTTCCTGAAAGCACAAAGTTAAACATTATGAAGTAGTAGATTAGCCCGCAAGCATAGTAGGCCATCTCACCTACAAGTGCAGCAATTGCAAGCTTTGGAAGGCTTGGCTTTCCCTCTCTGCTCGAAAGCAGACCTGTAAACAGCGCCGCAAAAGCAAATCCAATCAGGAAGCCGAATGTAGGTCTAAGCAGATATCCTAGTCCTCCTCCGTGAGCAAATACAGGAATTCCTATAAGTCCTATAATCAAATATGTTAGGACTGAAACAAATCCGTTTCTTGCTCCAAGCAAAAATCCAGCAAGCAGTGCAAAGAACACCTGTAGTGAAATTGTTACCTCAAAAACTCCTAGCGGCAGTGTAATTTTAATAAACGCTCCAACTGCCATAAGCGCTGTGAAGAGACCGCAATAGATTACATCCTGTGTTCTAAAGCCTCTTCTATTCTTCTCTACATTACTCATTTAAAACCTTTCTCCTATAACCCTTTTCTGTTAACTAGCGTTCTATACCATCGCGAGCCTTAACCCCGCTGGAATAGTAGTGCCTTGTCTCCTTAATCTCAGACACTAGATCCGCCTTCTCAATCATGTAATCAGGCGCATACCTTCCCGTCAAAACAAGCTCCGTCCCTTCAGGCTTCGCTTCCATCAAAGCCAAAACCTCAGCCTCAGCCGAAGCTTAAAATAGCAGCAAATTGTAATCTCATCCAAAATCACAAGATCGTAGCTGCTATCGCGGAGAGCCTCCCTCGCCCTCGCAAGCCCATCCTCAGCACTCCTGTAATCGTTCTCACTCGGCACACCGCTCATCATACAGCCGTCAATACCGTAGAGCTCCACTGTGATTTCAGGAAAGCGCTCCTTTATAAGCTTGATTTCACTATATTCTATGCTCTTAACAAACTGACCAATGTAAACCCTGAGCCCCGCACCTGCTGCTCTCACCGCAAGTCCAATCGCTGCCGTAGTCTTACCTTTGCCGTTTCCTGTGTACACTTGAATATACCCTTTTTCCACAAATTTTACTCCTTCATCGATGTAAAATAAAAAGCCCAGTTCTACTGAGTTCTAGTAGTACAGGGCTTGATTTGGTGTCCCAGAGGCGATTCGAACACCCGACGCACGGTTTAGGAAACCGACGCTCTATCCACTGAGCTACTGAGACATATTGCTTACATATAATACCACGATAGAAGGCTTCTTTTCAACTCTAATATTGCTGTTAAAAAGGCCTACAAAGCACGTCGGATTATAAAGACAAATTCACTGTAGCCATTGATTTCCAATAGCTACAGTGAATTATACAAGCACCTTTTATGTATTTATATTATCTTGTCTTACCCTTGTTTGGAGATTTTCTCAATTGTTTAAAAACTACTTAATTTTTGATTGTGTTCCAAATTACATCCTGATACGTTGTTGGAGCTAGCTTTAGCTCTCCTAGTCTTGTATTGTATGTTGTCGATCTGTTTGGATAGTATAGAGGAATTGTAATCGCTTCATCATTCATGTACTTGAAGATAGCGTCATACTTTGCTGGTCTCTCATCTTCCTTGTATGTAGCAAGTACATCGTTAATCATCTCTGTTAGCTTATCGTCGCTCCAGAAAATACCCTTTGACTGGTCACTATTGCGGAATACGCTATTTAGGAATCCGTGTGGGTTCCATGAATCCTCGTAAGAGCGGTAGATGATTAGGTCGTAGTTTCTATTCTTCCAAATTACATCGTAATATGCGCTGACTTCCTTCTCCTCGAGCTGAATATCAACACCAATCTTCTTGTACTCTGACTTTAGGTACTGGCAAATTGTCTTCCAGTTTGCATACTCTCCTGTCTGGAAAACTAGCTTAAGTGACAAAGCCTTGCCGTCCTTTTCTAGGATTCCATCCTTGTTTTCCTTATATCCTGCTTCCTTTAGAAGCTCCTTTGCCTTTTTGATATCATAAGCATATCCAGGGCTGTTTTCCTCGCTTACATAAGGAACCTTGTTTGAGAAAACGCCTTTTGCTGGAACTCCATCGTTATTTATGAGCTCTTTAACCAATGAATCTTTGTTTGTAGCATAGTTTAGAGCCTGTCTTACTTTGACATCCTGAAGAGCAGGGTTATCATAGTTGATTCCTAGGAAGAATGACTGTGTTGACTCCTCCTTAAGAGTTGCTAGTTCCTTATCCTCTTCAATTTTCTTCATATCCTCTGAAGGAATATCAGCAAGGCTCAAATCAGCCTCTTTGCTCTGAAGTGCCATTGTTCTAGCCTGTCCGTCCTTTACCTCTTTGATGACTAACTTGTCAAAAGAAGGCTTCTCTCCCCAATAATTAGGATTTGGTACTAACGTTACTTCTGAACCCGACTTATAGTCTTTGACCATCCATTGTCCGGTTCCTATCGGCTCCTTAAACTTTCCATCAGAGTCTATGCTTGCCTTAGCTAGCATTCTAAATGGTCTTGGATATGTGAACTCTATAAGGATTGGATATGCTGCCTTCTCAAAAGTAAACTGAACTGTATAATCGTCAAGTTTCTTTACATCTAGAAGCTTTGCCGAGAAATTTGAGCGTATCTTATCATCCCAGCGGTCTGTATTGAATAGAACGCTATCAGCGTTGAAATCTTCCCCATTGCTGAACTTAACGCCCTTTCTAAGATGGAATGTGTAAACTGTACCATCATCGCTAATCTCATATGATTCAGCTAGGGCTGGTTCAATTTTTCCATCCTTACCATATCTTACTAGTGGATCATAGACAAGCTCGTAGAACTTAATTACTGTTGCACTAGTATCAACAGTATCTGCTGCTTCTGGCTTTATATCACCAGACATCATAGCTGTAACAGTCTTACTGTCTGCACTTGTTTTCTTTGTCTCCTTGTTGTCCTTACAACCCATCAAACCAAATGCCATTGCGCAAATAATCGCCATCACTGTAGTAACTTTTAAAAGTCTTTTCTTTCTCATTTTCTCTTTGTCTCCTTTCAACGATTAAACTTATTACAAGCGATAAAATTGTTATCTTCAAATTCCTTAGAATAGGTCTATTACAGTCACAAATCGCCTCACGCTGGGTGCAGCGATTTCTGTATACGCACCCTTCAAAAACCTCTTCAACGTAATCATATTCCTTCGCAGACTCATTGATAAAAACTTCTCTTTCGAGGATCTGCACAAGGTATTGATTTAAACAAATCAATAGAATATGGATGCTTAACAATTTTCTCTAAATCTGTTTTGACGAAGTCGAGCTCAACTATATTGCCCCTATACATGATTGCAACCTTTTGACATAGGTCCTTCACATTCGACAGGTCGTGAGTAATCAAAAGATAGGTTATGTCCGTTGTCTTCCTTATCTCCTGTAGCAATTCGAGAATCTGATGGCGAATAGCATAGTCTAAGCTCGCAACAGGCTCATCGCATATCAAAAAGCTTTTGGCTTTAGTATCAAAGACCTTGCTATATTTGCTCTCTGACATTGTCCACCTGAAAGCTGAGATACATACTTCTTCTGAAAGCTATTTGGAAGCTTAACTACCTCAAATATCTCATCTAAACGCTTTTGACACTCTTTGTGACTGAGCTTCTCGTGTGCAAGCAGTACTTCTCTTATGCTATCGCCGATTGTATAGTTCGGATTAAAAACCGACTTGCTGTACTGAAATATCATCTGTACATCTTTTTCTCAGTGGTCTTAGCTCTCTCTCCTTCATCTTTGCTATGTTACTACCATTAAAGATAATATCTCCTTTGTTGGCTTCTCTATGCCCATGATTAGCTTTTGCCAGTGTAGTTTTTCCACATCCACTTTCACCAATTAGGGCTAGTGAGCTATTTTTTTAGTTATTTCTAAAGAAATGTCACAAACTGCTGGAAGTTTATCTTTTTGCTATAAAAACTTTGTTAAATTTCTTATTTCCAATAGTGGTTTCATCTTTTGATACCTAAATATTTCCTGCTATGAGATGTTTTGTGTATTCATTCTTTGGATTATCAAAGACCCCAAATACATCTCCCTCTTCAACAAGTTCTCCATCCTTCATTACATAGACGTAATCTGCGATTTCCGCTACCGTTGCAATATCATGTGTTATAAAGAGAACACCTATGTTTTTCTCCCTGCTCAGCCTATGTAGCTGTATCAAAATCTGCTTTTGTATGGTTACATCAAGTGCTGTTGTCGGCTCGTCTGCTATTAGGTATTCGACATTCTGAATCAGCACACTAGCTATCATAACCCTTTGACACATGCCACCACTAAGTTCATGTGGGTATTTATTCAATATCTCTTTCGGAGCCTGAAAGTTCATGCTTCTAAGCCCTTCACAAATTATCTCTATACCTTCCGACTTGCTGATTTTTCGGTGCTTTCTCAAGCCCTCCATCATCTGCGTCTCTATTGTAAACAGTGGATCTAAGGCTTCTACTGGCTCCTGGAATATCATTCCAAAGAGTCTTCCATTACAGCTCTGCCTCTGCTTTTCAGACATTTGATGTATAGCCTCTCCATTGCAGAATATTTCTCCACTAATTTTCGCACTTCCCTTAAGCAGGTTCATTACTGCAAGACTAGTTACCGTCTTTCCGCATCCAGACTCACCAACCAGTGCAACTATTTTGCCTTTTGGCAAGGTCAAGTTTAGTCCCTTAACAGCTTGAGTTTCTCTCTTCGCATAATCACTAAACGCTATTATTAGGTTCCTAAGCTCAAGGCTATTTTTCTGATAATCCATCTTGAACTCCTTCCCCAACATATTTACTCCAAAGACTATGAGCATTATGGTTAGACCTGGATACATCATCAGCTGTGGAAAAGTCTGAATGAACGGCTTGCTCTCGCTCAGCATGATTCCCCATTCGGATTAGGTGCCTGCACTCCAAGTCCTATAAATGAGTATCCCGCAATCGACAGTATTATACTTCCGATTTCTACTGTAGCTAGCGCAATGATAGAAGGCATAATATTTCTAAGTACATGCTTGAATATAATTCTTACATTGCTAAGTCCTCCAGCTTTGAGAGCCTGAAAATAACTTTCTCCTTTTATTTTGAGCGTCAATGCCCTGCTAACTCTTGCGTAATTTGCCCAATATGACATCGACATAGCAAGAATTAGATTTCTCCCACTGGTTCCAAAAACTTCCCGCAATCGCAAGTACAATGATAAAAAGAAGGCATAGCAAGGAAATATATCTATAACTCGCATTATCGCCGTATCCCATTTTCCCACCGACATAACCTGCAATCATTCCAACAGGAAGACCGACTATCAAAGTTATTGCTAGCACTGTAAAGCTGTAAAACAGAGAATACCTGCTTCCACAGACTATCCTCGAAAATACACATCTTCCCAGCTGATCGGTTCCAAATGGATATTTAAGGCTAGGGTTTTGTAATTTTACTGTGACATCTACTAGAGTCGGATTGTTTGGCGCAATCAGTGGCGCAAATATAGCAACTAAAATGAACAGGATTGCGATAGCTAGGCCTATCTCGGGTCTTTTCTTTGACGCATGATGCGGTTTTAGCGACAGATTCCCGTTTTGCTCTAGTAGAGTTTCAGCTTTCTTTTTCTGCGAAACATATGGACCCCCTACTGCAATTTTATTCTCTTATCCAAACGCGGAATATGAGATATCTATCGCTAGATTTATGAATATAACTATAAGTGAAGCAACTATTATGTAGCACTGGATTACAGGTAGGTCCTTCAGAGATACAGAATTTAAAGCTAGGTATCCAACGCCCTTTATCGAGAATATTGTCTCCACAACTGCAGATCCTGTTACTAAATGCAGGATTATTGAAGTTGATCTTGTTATGACCGGAATCAATGCGTTCTTTAGACCATGTACAAATAGTATTCTTGTAGTACCAAGGCTCTTAGCACGGCACGCCCTTATGAAATCCTTATTCATTACATCAATAAGATTTGCTCTAATAAGTCTGATCAAGACACCAAAAAATCCAAAATCCAAAACAAATGCTGCAATTATCGTAACTCCTTCTGTATCTGATCCTATTACCGATATTATTCCAAGCTTTACTCCAAAGACATAAAGACATAACAATCCTAGCCAAAAGTTCGGCATGGATACGCTTATATACGAGAAGAGCTTGACTATTTTTATCAATAAGCCGGTTCTCATAGACGACGGAAAAATACACCCAGCGGAACCGAAACCAAAATTAGTAGTATGAAACCCATTAATCCAAGTTTTAATGTAGGTTTAAAATGTGTCATCAATTCTTCAATTGCTGGTCTTCCTGTATCTATTGATTTTCCAAAATCCCCTTTTACGACCTTTTTGAGCCATCTACCATACTGTATGTGTAGAGGCTGGTCTAGTCCTTCTTCGTGTCTAATTTCCTCTATTTGTTCCATTGTCGGGAAATTATATACTTTTTCTGCTAGTATTCTTGCGGTATCCCCAGCCGAGAACGAAGTCAAAACAAATGTGATGACTGTGATTCCCAATATTACTGGAATCACAAGAACTAGTCTCTTGCAAACATACTTAATCAACACATACTTCCTTAATTTCTCTATAACTATTTCTTAAATTACTTCTTAGCGACTATCATAAACTGAGGCGTTGGGCCATTTACTTCTTTGTTCATCTCATCCCAAACAAGCTCAGTTATATCAACATCTGCCATAACTTCCTTGAAGCCTAGGTCGATTAAATTTACTAGATCCCAGCCAGGTCTTCTCTTATCACTCATAAAAAGCTCCTCGCCTAATCTCTTCACATCATCTGGGTTTGTATGCTGATGAATCCTTCTGCCGTATTTCTCCTTAACCCTCTTTTCATTTTCTCTATAGATTTTCTCTAGGTCCTTATCGTAGTTCCATAGATACCAGCATGCATCAAAGATTATCAGTGATCCACCCGGCTTAAGAACCCTCATCCACTCCTTGTAAGCATCTTTAGGATTCTCTAAAGTCCATGTCACATTTCTATTTACAATTACATCAAAGCTGTTGTCCTCAAAATCAAGCTTATGAGTGTCCATTGTCAAAAGCGTAGCTTCAACACCGCAATTCTCAGCGTTGTGCTTAGCCCACTTTATCATATTCTCTGTTACATCGATTCCCGTAACATCATGTCCTTCTTGAGCTAGTAGAACAGGAAAGAATCCCGGTCCAGTTCCGATATCCAAAACCTTAAGTCTATCTGCCTTAGGGGAATTATCTAAGATTAATTTTTTCCACTGCGGAGCAAACTTTCCCTTTAACTCTTCCTTTATAGCCTCATCGTAAATCTGCGCTTCGCCTTCCCAAAATTCTTTGATCTTTATCATTTTCTTCACCTTTCTTAAACAACAAAAAGAAGCTGCATAAATCAATGCAACTTCTATATAGTACGAAAAAACAATGCAACAAAATAATCTGCCTACAATGAATCGCTCTCCAAGAAGCTACATTGAAATTCTCAGCAGGTTTCCTGACTTGCAAATCGTCACTCCTCTTCTCCTTCTCATGCTAATGCACAATGGATCCCGAAAAGGAACTCCTTGCTTACAGTGACCGGATCGCTCAGGATTCTCACCTGATTCCCTTTTAACTTTAGGTATGCGAGTAAATATTCTCGCACATTAAAGCACTGAAAACTTTTCTCAAATATATCATTAAGCACATTTCTTGTCAATATTGCTAGAAGATGTGATATTATTCTGTGATAATTGACTCTATTGGCTAAAAAGTGGAATATTCCTTGTTTATCGAAGCTCTACCTGTTTCTTTTCCTCTTTGCTATACTAATCATTAAAAAAATATTTATAATGACATGTTTTCATTAAAAATCATTACTATATATTGTTAAAAAGGCTTGCATGTATACAAAATTATATAGTAAAATTCTAGTACGATTGTTAAATAATAATCAATTTATTCGGTTAATTGATTCTCTTACATTTGAGACTGCGATTAACACAGCATAACTTATTTATGGAGGTAATTTCTATGTGTTCAGTAAGCGATGTTCATAAGCAGTATCAGGACAAAGCTTTATCACTGCCGATCAAGCAGCGGCAAAAATAGAAAAACAATTTTAGAGTACATTTCGGTACCGGACTTGGCTCAGTCGTTGATATCGACGAAGCTCTATCTAAGAGAGCAAACGAGCTAAAGGGCGTTACAATAATAACAAACGTAGCTATTAGAAGGGAAGCATTCAAGACTTACCAGGCAACAAGCTCAAACGAGAACGTAAGATTCCACTCTTCACACTTCACAGGTGCAGATAGAGCAATGAGCAAAACAGGCCGTCAGTGGTACATCCCAATGCTATTCCGTGAGCTTCCAAGCTACTGGGATCAGAACGATAACCAGTTCGACATGGCATGTTTTCAGGTTACACCAATGGATGAGCACGGAAACTTCAACATCGGACCTCAGGTTGCTGAAATGTTAGGAATCATCAAGGCTTCTAAGCAGATTATTGTAGAAGTTAATGAAAATATGCCTTTTGCAAATGGAGAAACGGCTATTCTTAATATTACAGATGTGGACTTCATTGTAGAAGGTTCAAACTCAATTCCAGCTGAGATTCCAGCAAAGGCACCAAACGAAGTTGAAACTCAGATTGCTCACCATGTAGTTAATTTGATGACCGATCACTGTACACTTCAGCTAGGAATCGGTGCTCTTCCATGCTGTATCGGAAGCATGCTTGCAGAGTCAGATTTTAAGGACATAAGCTGTCATACAGAAATGCTCGTTGACTCATATGTTGATCTCTTCAACGCTGGCAAGCTATCAGCAGGAAAGGGTCCTGACGACAAGAAGGCGGTTTATCGCATTTGCGGGCGGAACAAAGAAACTTTATGACTTTATCCACAACAATCCACTTTGCTATATCGCTCCAGTTGACTACGTTAACGATATTCATGTAATCAGAAGTATAGATAATTTCTATTCAGTTAACAGCTGTATCCAGCTAGACCTCTATGGACAGGTTTGCTCAGAAAGTGCCGGCTACCAGCATGTCAGCGGTACAGGTGGACAGCTTGACTTCGTTATGGGCGCTTACCTATCAAGGGGAGGAAAGAGCTTTATCTGCACACCTTCAACAAGACAGCTAAAGTCAGGCGAGCTAGAAACACTGATTAAAACCAGGTCTAACACCAGGTTCAATCGTAACGACTCCTAGAATGTCAACTCACTACATCGTAACTGAGTACGGTGCTGCAAACCTCAAGGGAAAGAGCACATGGGAACGCGCTGAGAAGCTAATCAACATCGCTCACCCTCAGTTCAGAGATGAGCTCATCAAGGAAGCTGAGAAGATGGGAATTTGACTAAGACAAGCAAGATTTCTATAGTTCACTCGGCTACAAATCACCTTTAACAAAAATAAAAAGTGTAGTATAATACACCTAGCATACCGATGTGGCATAGCTGCATCGGTATTTTTGAGGGGGAATGTATGAACAAATTTTTAGATAGCAAAACAGGAAATATCATCATGGTGCTAGTGGGAATAGCTTGCGACGCATTCAGCTTTGCAGCATTCGTGCTCCCACACAAGTTTATCGCAGGAGGCGTAACTGGCATCGGCCGAGTTTTCTCGCACTACTTTGGATTTGAGGTTTCAATAGTTGTCGCCATCATAAGCATATCGCTTTTGATTCTTGGCTTCCTTTTGCTCGGAAAGCTCTTTGCACTCAGCATAGTTGCAGGTTCAGTTCTATTTCCACTGTTCCTAAATGTGTTTAACAGATTTGATGCTCTTAAGCAGTTAACAGATCAGCCAATGCTTGCAGCCATCATCGGTGGCGTACTCATGGGATTTGGACTAGGTCTCATAATCCGCGCAGGTGCATCATCGGGCGGAAGCGATGTAATTCCAATCATCTTAAACCGTAAGCTCGGAATCCCAGTAGCTCCACTTATCTACATTGCGGACTTCACAATAATGATTCTGCAGCTACCTTTTGCAAATACAAACGACGTGCTATTTGGTATTATTGTAGCAATGCTATGCACCATCACGCTCAACAAGGTCGTACTCTTTGGCTCAAGCAATGTTCAGTTCACGATAATAAGCCATAAGTACAAAGAGATTAACGCAGCTCTTCAGAACGACCTCGACGTAGGTTCCACTCTTACACATGGTATCACAGGTCACTGCAACGATCCGCTAGACGTTATTATCTGTGTTGTAAGTCACGAGAGCGTACACCGTGTAAGGACAACTGTCCTCGATATAGACGAGGAAGCTTTCATGACCATGGTCGATGTAAGCGGAGTAAACGGACGCGGCTTTCACAAATGGCAAGAAAAATATTAGATTTATCTATCGGCATAATCAAATGATTATGCTGATTTTTGTTGCTTAGATGCAACAAAAATCCAAGGCTTATAGAGGTTTACAAGAGCTGTTAAAGAATTGACATTTAGCTTATTTTTTAGTATCATTATTGTTAACTGAATAATATGTGTTCTTTTAATTAAAAGCGAAGATGGAAACAGGTTTAAAGTCCTGTGCGGTACCGCCACCGTAAGCGTGTAGTTTCTATATATCACTGAGAGATTGGGAAGATTGAGAAATGTAAATGCGTAAGCCGGGAGACATGCACAAAAATTATCTTGTATTTGAGCGGATTTCTCAAAAGATGATATGATATTGTAATTCTGGAGCACACATTTTGTGTGCTTTTTCCATTCCTGCTTTTACTTAAGAGAGAAAACGGGAGGAAACATGAAAACCTTATTGACTAAATCTAAGCTTTACGCTCTGATTTTGGCATTTTTCTTGGTAGTGTCTACCATGCCAATGACAGCTCAGAACGTATTTGCAGACACAACACTTGGCGTAGATAGCGACGGCTATTTGCTCATCACAAGCGAGGACGAACTTGTCGAGCATTTGATGAGCGCTAACAAGGCATACAAGCCTGAGCTATCCAAGAATTTTAGGTTAACAAAGGACCTAGATTTATCAAAGTATACCAAGCTAAGAAACATCGGCAGAAGTGGAAACTATGAAAGCAATCCACTCTTTTAAGGGAAACTTTGATGGAAACGGTCATACAATCAGAAATGCTAATCTTAATGAAGGCGGTATATTCAGCAATATCGACACTAATGCGAGCGTAAGAAATCTAACCATTGAAAACGCAAGCGTAAGTGCAAAGAGCACTGAATATCCAGGCATACTCGCTAGCAAAAACCTAGGTACAATTGAAAACTGCAGGGTAATAAACTCAAATATTAACTCAAGTCAGAGCGGTACAGGTGGTTTTGTTGGCCAGAATTCTGGCACCATATCAAAAAGTGCTGTAATCAATACTAATGTAAATGCTGAAAAATCCATGCAGGTAGGCAGTTTTGCTGGATTTAATGGTTACGCAGGTAAAGTTGGAACTATAGACCAGTGCTTTGCTCGATGCAAATGTTTCTGGAAAAATGAATGTTGGTGGCTTTGTTGGGAAAGCAGAGAAAGGAACCATCTCCAATTCCTATGCACTTGGAAGCATCAAAGCTAACTCAAACGAGAAAATAGGTGGCTTTGCCGGCATCCTTGCAAGCCCATCGCAGCTTAAGAACGTATAGTAAGTGCTGATGTAAATGCAAACTCAGGAGGCGCAGTTGCTGGTTGGAAAGGCTCAAGCTTTGCTAGCCCTGGCGAAGTAGTCAATGGCTACTATAACAGTGAAAAAGCAAAGCCTGCTACAGAAATGCAGGAATACAGTGGTATTACAGCAAAGACAGCAGCTGAAATGTCATCACCTAGATTCCTTGGAGAGATAGCAGGTAGCACAAGCGGAGTTTGGGCACAGGATGCAAGCCATAACAATGGAATGCCTTATCTTGCAGCAGTGCCTACACCAGAGACGGCACCTGTAGTTCCACCTAAGGATCCGGTTAAGTTTGTAATTTGTAACTATAACAAGGATACAAATACCTTTAAGAAGCTCAAAGAATTCACGGTTCAGCCAGAGAAAGAAGACAATGTGGTTTTGGATCTAATGAAGAGAGCAAGAGATGAAAACAAGTTCAGCTTCACAAGCAAAGAAAGCAGCTGGGGCGAATTTGTAACAAGCATAGACGATATCCAGGCTCCAAAGCCTGATGGATGGATGTTTAATGTAAACGACGTGCAGTCGCCAGTAGGTGTAAGCACAGCAAGCTTTTGATGGCGGAGAAACCATACTTTGGTTCTACGGCTGCGACCGTAACCACTACAAGGCTCCTCCACTAACAGAGATTGAAAATCCAGCAGAAGAGTTTGTCGAGATAAACTCTAAGGAAGACCTTATGAAGCTTTCAGGAACAACTGATGACCAGCTTCTAAGCAAGAACTACAAGCTAAACAAGGACATAGACCTAGAGGGCGTAAAGTTTGAGCCTATCGGAAGTCTAGAGCATCCTTTCACTGGTAAGTTCTACGGTGAAAAGCATAGCATCAAGAACCTCACCATAGAAAAGACAAGAATTCAAAGGGAGTTGGATTCTTTGGAGCAATCAAAGGCTCTGTAGTAAAGGATCTAAACATTGAAAATGCAAAGCTTAAGGGCGGCGCAGTAATAGGCGTACTAGCTGGTGAGGCTCAAGTCGATGCAAGCGCTGGAAAAAATAATCTAATTGCTCACTGCAAGGTTTCAGGTACAGTCGAAGCAAAGGGCGAAAGAGTTATAAAGGTTGCCGATGCAGGAGGACTAGTCGGAGCTGCTCAAGAAGTGACTGACCCTAACACCTACGATTATGCGACAACAACGATTTTTGATGCCCATGCAGATGTAAAAGTCACAGCAGACACTGGCGCAAACGATAAGGCTACATCAGGTCATGTAGGAGGTCTTGTAGGTCACAACAAAGGTAAGATAATCGATTCTTCATCAAAAGGAGATGTCCTTGGTGGAAACACCACAGGCGGTCTCGTAGGATATAACGATGGTTCTGTGAGAGGATCAAAAGCTACAGGGAAACGTAAAGGGAGCATTTAATGTAGGTGGCTTTCCTCGGTGGCTCAGGTCCTTACAGTGAAGCAAAGAACAGCTACTCAACAGGTGATGTAAAGCCTAGTTGAAGGAGCAAAAGCAGAATATATCGGAGGATTTGCTGGAACAGCATCAGGTAAGCTAGAAAACTGTGTGAGCACAGGTACAGTAACACCAGGCTGGTCTTGGAACGGAGGCTTTGCTGGAAAGATAGACGGACCCTATAACAGGTCCAAATGCTGCAGTCAAGGATTGCTACGGAAACTGTAATGATTTCAACAATGAAACTCTAAAGGCATTCGGAAGCTACTTACCAAATCCATCAGATACAGCTCTTACAGAAGCAGCTGATAAAGATGCAGGTAGACAAGAAGACAGCTGAAGACCTTGCAAACGACAAGTTCGGAGCAAACATCAACCACGAAGAAACACAGAGCAAGCTAGACATCGAAAGAGTCGAATCAAAGATAGTAGTTCCAAATCCTGTTTTTGTTAGACAGTGAAGATGTTCTAAGTAGCTCTAGAGCTGCTGTTGATAGCCCTAACAAAGGAACAGCAGAAGAAGCTCAATAAAGGACAAGCTAGAGGCTCTAGAGAAAAGCCGAAAAAGACTCTAAATAAGATTAAGACAGAGCCTACACTAGACTTCCTTGATTCTAAATCACTAAACAGCGGATTCAATGTAGAGTTTGACGGAAGCTTCGGAAAGGTAAAATTCGAAGAAGCCAAGGCAGAAGGTCTAAAGCTCAGAGTTGATTCAGATTACAAATATTTTGCAGACGCGAGCGGAAACCTTCACCCAAATGCAAAGGTAAGCATTAAAATTGACGGAGTAGAAAAGACACTTGTTTATGGTACTGACTATACTTCAGAAGAAGGTAGTACAGTTATAAAGCTTTGCTCCAAGCTTCCTAAAAATCACTAAAACCAGGAAGCTACGTAGGAAGAATTCAGACAAACGCTGGATACGCTGAATTTACACTAGCTGTACAGAGCAAGCATGTAGCAATCGCTCAGAGCCTAAGCAGAGGCGCTACAAGCAAAGCTAGACTTGGCAGAGTAAACACAGGTGATAGCACAAAATACAATGGCATTTGTAATCTTCCCAGCCGCTACATTGGCTGCAATAGGCCTGCCTTAGGAAGAAGAAAAATTCCACAAATAAGTTAACCCCAAGCTAAATATCCATTTAGACAAAACTGCCCATGCTTTTTAACAGCGTGGGCAGTTTTATATTTTGCTATTTAGTTTGTATCATATTAGCTGATATCGTTTCTTGCAAGTATTGCCGCCGGAGTCTTACGAAGTGTTGTAAACACTGGGAATAGTCCTGCTAGCATATTGAATCCTAAAACGATTAAGAAGCTTATTCCAAATACAATCGGATTCATCCTATACATATTATTGAATAACTCAATGCTTGTCATAGCGTTTATAAAGTAGGCCATGAGACCCATTCCAGGGATTGCAGTTACTAGTGTAATTGCCAGAACCTCACCTGTAAACATTCTGTAGATATCTCCCTTTTTGAGGCCGATGGCTCTGAGAACACCTACCTCCTTTATTCTCGATAGGAAGGATGCTCTGAGCATCAAATAAATCTCAATAAGTGATACGAAAACTATTACGCCTGAAACAGCGATGGTCTTCCATATACCCTTGCTTATGCTGTTTACATAGTTCTCCTTGTTTTCCTTGTAAACATCGATAACTCTAACATCTGATCCCTGAAGGCTGTCAATAAAAGCAGCCTTATCCTTAGGAGCTATGGTCAAAGTCTTATACTTAGATATCGCGTTAATAAAATTGGTATTATCTGAGACATATAGTCCACCAGCCTTGCGATCATCGTGGTAATATCCGCAAACGATTAGATAATTTCCATTTATCTTTACATTGATAGGCTTGCCAATGGCTACCTCTTCCTTTAGTGATTCTGGAACAAGTACCTCAAAGTCCTTTGATGGTGCTTCACCCTTTACAATCTGGATATTTCCTGCATTTGCATATTCGCTGTAAGGCAAGATGGCGTCAGTCTCCGTTGCATACTGAGGATTTTGTACCGCTTCAACTGCATTCTCACCAGGATTGTGAAGTATTATAGGTATTAGTTTTTGACCTTTCAACATAGATGCTAGGGTGACTGTTTATTAGTTATTCCGACAATCTTATGTCTGGCATGTTTGGCTGCTTCAGGGTTCTTTTCTAGGACGTCTTTACCAGTCTTTATGCCAAGCTCTCTAGCGTTAGCATTCTTTATCATGTTCTTAACAACCATCTCGTCAACAACTACCTCATTTGGATTTTCAGGCAGTCTTCCGGCCGTAATATCTGATTTCTTAAGCTTTGCTACGTCTGATAGCGAGCCGCTAACCAAAAAGTCCTTGCGCCTGATAGTATTCCTCAAATGTCATCGCAAAGTTTACTATAGAGTTTCCTGGCAATGCGTAGTCGACATTTTCCATTGTCGCATACTTATGATAGGTTTCTGCTGAAAGTTTTCCAGTCTTTACGCTTACATAGTCCTTATCCATTGTTGTAAATCTATCATCAGTATAGTGAGTTATTCCCGCTACATTGCTGACAGCATATATTACAAACATTGAGGCAAGTACGAAGCCGAGTAAGAGTATTTTCTTGATTTTCGAATATCTGCGGATTTTCCTAAAGCCCGATCCAAAAGATGAGAACGGTCCATAGATACTGCAGTATTTCATCTTGGCAGGCTTTCCGCTCTTTGATAGGCCTTCCTTTTCTCTGCATGCTCAAAGTAATCGCTGTAATCAAAGTTATACTTCTCGTATATCTCCTTGGTCATTGCCTGATAGTGGTCAGTCTATGATTTCAACACCATCTGCACCCATGGAGAGATTGTCATCAGTCTTGATATATATGTTGTTGTTCTTGACTACGATTTCTATCTTCGGTAGCTTTTGATTGCTATCGCTGTAGAAGCTTACATCAAAGGGACCCTCTGAAAACTCCTTCTGTATAGGCATATCCTTAAGGAAAATCTTGCTATCCATACGGTAATCAAGCTTTCCATCATGTGAGTTTTCCCTATCATCAACTATCTTACCGTCAACGATTTCGATTATTCTATCAGAATAAAATTCTGCAATATCCCTCTCATGTGTTACGAGAATTACAAGCTTCTGCTTTGATATAGCCTTGATGATGTTCATTACATCTATGGTGTTGCTACTGTCAAGATTTCCCGTAGGCTCATCGGCTATGATAATCTGTGGGTTTTTAACAAGGGCACGAGCGATGCCAACTCTCTGACGCTCACCACCAGAAAGCATGTTTGCCGGACGGTTACGATACTTTGCTATGCCAACCTTGTCTAGTATGTACATAACTCTTCGTTCTATAGCATCCTTATCCTTAAAGCCAATCATCTTTAGAACTAGCGCCACGTTTTCGAACACAGTCGCATCCTCGATTAGATTATAGTTCTGGAAGATATAGCCTATTCTAAGGTTTCTAATCTCATCTAGTTTATTGCTAAGTCTACGAGTTATTCTCTGGTCATCAATGAAAATCTGACCCTTGTCCACGCGATCAAGTCCACCTATGGCATTTAGAAGTGTAGTCTTACCACATCCCGAGTTTCCTAGGAATGTCACAAGGCCGGAATCTGCTAGCTCGATGCTTGTATTGTCTATTGCACGAATCTCATTTGATTTATGCTTGTTAAATGATTTTTTTACATTTAATAATCTAATCATCGTCTACACCTCCTCCTTGTATGCATTCATAGCTGTTTTGCTGAACATCTGGCTTGAGTATCTGAGTGCCAGGAACAAAGTCATGACCAAAATGATTACATAAAGAATCAAAATGTCTCTCGGTTCAATATAGAGGAAGTTCCTATTTAGGAACTCAAATGAATTTATCGTTCCATCCTTAACCTTGATTATCAGTCCAGCAACGGCAGCAAAGGCTATATGAAATACCAAAAGCATCTCTGTGAGTATCATGCCCGAGCATGCGAAACTGCTTCCTCCAAGCATTCTAACGGTCGAGAAGTAAACATTTCTCGATTTGAATATTAGCTTGATTATGAAATAGCTTATGAAGAATAGCACTGCTAGGAAGATTGCTAGGAGTACCTTTCTGATTCCACTTAGAACTATGGTGATAGGATTTCCAGCTTCGCTAGATGTGTCGTTCAAGTACAAAACCTTATACCCCTGCTTTTCCAAAGTGGAAATAGTTTCCTTAGCATACTTGTTTTCTTTTATATTTACTGTAACCTGGAAGTTGCTACCATCCTCATATAGCCTTCTTATATCTTCCCCATTCATATATATTGCTTCGCTGTTTATATCGTCGATTGACTTTCCAAGAAGCGAATTAACATTGTTCTTATTATATACAGAAGCTATGGAAAGGGTTAAACTTCTTTGCCCATTTCTATTTAGTGTAAGATCAAGAGTCTTACCAGATGTATTTCCATATGGGAACTCCTGTGCAAGTGATTCTGGAATATACGCCTTACCCTCTTCAACCAAAGGTGATGCAACTATAGGGTGTGCTGCAGTTGGGAACACCTGCATCGTGCTCTTATTTATTCTAAGTTCAAGGTCTGTCTTTCCAGCTGTTATCAAAGACTGCATATGCTCTAAAGTTGAGTCTGAGCAGCATACGATTCCCTCATAAAACTGTCCGTTGAACTGCCTTGCATGCTCCTCTTCCTCTGTCAAGTATCCATAGCCAACGATGGTTAAAGAATCGTAGATACCATCTGCGTAATTAACAGGTTCGCCCTTCTTGTTCATTAGTTTTCCATAAGGGAACTCGCACCTATAGAACATTGGGATTTCCGGATTATTTCTAGCGAAGATAGAATATAGTCGTCTTCTTTACCAACCATCAAAATAACTTCGTTTGGCTTTTCTGGAAGCCTACCTGAAACTAGGCGTTTCTCATAGCCTTTGATTGACTTTGCCTTTAGCTGAAGATATGTCTGATTGTCAGCATTTCCATCATCACTAATCGCATCAAAAGGAACATTGCTAAAGCCTACAAGAAAATCTGTTAAAAGTCCGTACTTTTCAATTTCTTTTACATTGCTAAGCTTTGATATAGCTGCGTAATCCTCTTCCGTGAATGCACTCTTATCCTGCTTTGTTACAACTAAACGTTTGGAGCTTGCATCTGGGAAAACAGAATTGAAGACCGCATCATTTACTGAAAGTCTCATATTCTGCATAGTTCCATACGATGCGGCAGTTCCCTGTACACATGAAGATAAATACAAAGAGTAAAAGGACTAGCTTTGCTGGTAAGCTGAAGGTATTTCTCACTCCAAGTCTAAGCGTATTTCCAAATCTAAGTCCATCGTGCTTTGCGAGCTCAACCTGTCGTTTCCATTGCCCGTATCTTTCTGTTTTTTGCTTGGGGAAGTCTCGATTTCGCTTAGTCCCGCCATCTTTTCTTGAGCCTCAAGCAGCATAGGACTAGCAAAACGCTTGTCTTCGCTAAGCTTTCCATCTCTCATCGTAATCTTTCTCGTAGCATACATCTCGACCTGCTCATAGTTGTGAGTTACGATGATGACAAGTTTATCCTTTGATAGGCTAGCAAGGAGCTCAATTATACCCTCTGCAGACTTCTTATCTAGGTTTCCCGTCGGCTCGTCTGCGACGATTATTGGAGTTTCCTTAGCAAGAGCACGAGCTATAGCTACACGCTGCTTCTGTCCTCCACTGAGCTTTGACGCCTTAGTGTTTCTGTAATCCTTTAGTCCTACACGCTCAATAAGCTCATCAACTCTGCCTTTTACCTCGCTCTTCTTATAGCCGCTCAAAAGTAAAAACGAGCTCTATGTTCTGATAAACTGTGAGTTATTTATTAGGTTAAAGGTTTTGAAATATGTTTCCGATATACTTCTTGCGGTAGGCTCCATTTCTTCTTTGCCGTATCCGCTTGTTGGTCGATCAAAAATGCACATCTCGCCTTCTTCGTAAGAATCCAGTCCTGAGATTACATTTAACAGCGTTGATTTACCGCTTCCGCTTTCTCCAGTAATAGCCACAAACTCTCCTATATCAAAGTTTAGGCTTATTTTACTGAATCCGAAGTAACGACGCCGCCAGCCGAATAAAATTTTTGATACCTTATCCAGTTTTAGCATATTTTTTTCTCCTCAAAAATTTCATAAAAATTGCTTCTATGGCTCAGATTTTTACCAACAAAAAATACCCAGTGTCTATACACTGGCAAAAGCCTTAAATGATTATCGAATAAATTTAAGAAGATCGTGTTTTTTTGTTAAGAATTGTAATAAATTTCACATAGCGACTGAGTGAATTTCCTTATTTTTAAAGCCTCTTCAAGCCCTCTGAAATGTTGAACTAAAGAGCTAATGGTGATATAATTCTAAGGTAAAAAGTGATTTATTAGCTTTCATGAGGAAATCATGCAGGAGACCAATTACACGAGTCCATTATCCGAACGTTATCCAAGTAAAGAGATGAAATATCTCTTTTTCGCCTGAGATGAAATTCGCACATGGCGCAAGCTTTGGGTTGCACTAGCGGAAGCTGAGATGGAGCTCGGCCTTTGATATAACACAGTCTCAGATTGATGAGTTGAAATCGCAAATTAACGATATTAACTACGATGTCGCTAAAGAGCGTGAGAAAATAGTTCGTCATGACGTTATGAGTCATGTATATGCTTACGGACTTCAGTGCCCTAATGCAAAAGGAATTATTCACCTTGGTGCTACATCCTGTTATGTAGGCGACAACACCGATATGATTATCATGTCAGAAGGTCTTAAGCTAATCCGAAAGAAGCTTATCAATACTATAGCAAAGCTTGCAGAATTTGCAGATGAATATAAGGCAATGCCTACACTAGGTTTTACACACTATCAGGCTGCTCAGCCAACTACCGTAGGAAAGCGCGCAAGCCTCTGGCTAAACGATTTAGTTCTAGACCTCGAGGACCTAGATTATGTGCTTGGTTCACTTAAGCTTCTCGGATCTAAGGGTACAACAGGTACTCAGGCGTCCTTCCTAGAGCTTTTCTCTGGAGACCACGAGAAGTGCAAGAAGCTCGACCAGCTCATCGCTGAGAAGATGGGATTTTCATCCTGCTATCCAGTGTCTGGTCAGACCTATTCACGTAAGGTTGATAGCCGCGTGCTAAATGTCCTGCAGGTATCGCGCAGTCTGCACACAAGTTTTCAAACGACATCCGTCTTCTTCAGCATATGAAGGAAGTAGAAGAACCGTTTGAGAAGAACCAAATAGGCTCATCAGCTATGGCCTACAAGCGTAACCCTATGCGTTCAGAGCGTATGGCTTCTCTTGCTAACTACGTAATGAGCACATCCATGAATCCTCAGATAACTGCTGCAACTCAGTGGTTTTGAGCGTACGCTTGACGATTCAGCTAACAAGAGGATCTCTGTAAGCGAGGCCTTCCTTGCAACAGACAGCATCCTTGAACTATATATCAACATTTCAGACGGACTAGTTGTCTATCCACAGGTTATCAAATCGCATTTGATGGCAGAGCTACCTTTCATGGCATCAGAGAATATCATGATGGATGCTGTTAAAAGCTGGTGGAGACAGACAGGAACTTCACGAGAATTAGGGTTCACTCAATGGCAGCTGCCAAGGTTGTCAAGGAGGAAGGCAAGCCTAACGATTTGTTAGACAGAATTGCTGCTGATCCTTTATTCAATATAACCAAAGAGGCTTTACAGAAGGTTTTGAAACCCGAAAATTATATCGGTAGGGCAGATGTCCAGACCGAAGAGTTTCTGGACGGGGTCATAAAGCCAATTTTAGCGCAAATGCTGACATCATCGGCATGGAGGCTAAAAATTAACATTTAATGCTATTAAGCATGGAGGTATTTATGATTAAAGCTATTGTTGGTGCTAACTGGGGTGACGAAGGTAAGGGCAAGATCACGCATCTACTCGCGGCCGAAAAGCGATATCGTAATTCGTTTTCAAGGTGGAAGCAACGCTGGCCACACTATCAAAAAAACGATTATGGAAAGTTCGCACTCACATGCTACCGTCCGGGGTCTTCTATGACCACATTACAAATATAATTGGAAATGGTGTAGCCCTTAACATTCCTAAGCTCATCGAGGAGATTAAGGGTCTCACAGATCAGGGCGTTCCCGCCCCTAAGCTCTTTGTTTCCGATAGAGCGCAGATAGTTATGTCCTATCACATTTTGCTCGACACCTACGAGGAGGAAAGGCTCGGAGGAAAATCCTTTGGTTCAACCAAATCAGGTATTGCGCCTTGCTACTCCGACAAGTATTCTAAGATAGGATTTCAGGTTAATGAGCTTTTCAATGACAAGGAATTTCTAATTGAGAAGCTAGAAAATATCTGCACAATAAAGAATGTGCTTCTTAAAAACCTATATGGTAAGCCGGAGCTTAAGGTAGAAGAACTTTATGAAGAACTCATAGAGTACAGAGATATGATTAAGCCTTATGTACGCAACACTGAGAGCTTCCTGCATCGCAGTCTAGCAGAGGGCAAGCAATTGCTTCTCGAAGGACAGCTTGGCGCTATGAAGGACCCAGACCACGGAATCTATCCTATGGTAACTTCTTCATCTACACTTGCAGGCTTTGGAAGCATAGGCGCTGGCGTTCCACCTTACGAGATTAAGAGCGTAGTTACCGTTTGCAAGGCTTACTCATCAGCAGTTGGCGCAGGTGCTTTTGTCAGCGAAATCTTCGGTGACGAAGCAGATGAGCTAAGACGTCGCGGAGGCGATGGCGGTGAGTTTGGTGCTACAACAGGAAGACCAAGGCGTGTTGGCTGGTTTGATGCTGTGGCAACTAGATACGGTTGCATGATGCAAGGAACAACAGAAGTTGCTTTGACAGTTCTAGACCCACTAGGCTATCTTGATGAGATACCAGTGTGCATAGGATATGAAATCGACGGTGTTAAGCACGACGACTTCCCAAATACAACCGATTTGAACAAGGCAAAGCCTATATTTAAGACTCTTCCTGGCTGGAAGTGCGACATTACCGGAATCCGTTGCTTTGAAAGATTCACCTAAGGCAGCTCAGAACTACGTAAACGAGCTAGAAGTTTTGATTGGATATCCAATAACCATAGTTACAAACGGTCCAAACCGTAATGATTTTATAAAGAGAAGACCAAACATATAAACTTACGAGGAGAAAGGAAAAACAAATGTACAAAGAAGCTATTAGACCTGCATGGGTTGAGGTTAATCTAAGCAACCTAGACTACAATATCAAGCAGATCAAAGAGAAGGCAAATGGCAGAGAGCTAATCGGTGTTATTAAAGCTGATGCTTATGGACACGGTTCTGTAAAGTGCGCTGAGGTTCTTAGAAAGAACGGAGTTAAGACTTTTGCAATCGCAACACTTCAGGAAGCTATAACGCTTAGAGAGGCTGGAGCAAAAGAGGAAATCATCTGCCTAGGACTTACACCTGACATGTATGCTGATGTAATCGTAGAGCACGATCTAACACCTGTAGTATGCGACTCATCAAACGCTAAGGCTATCAGTGATGCAGCAGTTGTAGCAGGAAAGATTGTATCAGGACTTATCGCAGTTGACACAGGAATGGGAAGAATAGGATACCTCGCTGATGACACAGATTTCGCAGTTGAAGATGTTCGTAAGATTGCAGCACTTCCAGGATTCAAGATCAAAGGTATGTTCTCACACATGTCTACAGCTGATGCAGCAGACAAGACATACTCACACGAGCAGGAAGCTAAGTACAACGCATTCTACGAGGCTCTAACAAAGGCTAACATCAAGATTCCTTTCCGCACACTAGCAAACAGTGCTTCAATCATGGAGCTTCCGGAGATTTACTTTGATGCCGTAAGACCAGGAATCATTCTATACGGATGCTACCCATCAGATGAGGTTGAACGCGCACAGCTTTCAATCAAGCCTGTAATGTCAGTAAAGGCAAATATAGTTCATCTAAAGGATGTTCCAGCGAAACTTCTCAGTTGGCTACGGACGTAAGTACATTTCAACAAAACCTGCAAGAATCGCAACTCTTGCTCTAGGATACGCAGACGGATATCCAAGACCATTCTCAGCAAATGCTAAGGTTATCGTAAACGGAGTTGTTTGCCCAATCGCCGGAAACATCTGCATGGACCAGTGCATGGTAGACGTTTCAGCAGTACCTAATGTAAAGGTTGGAGACGAAGTAATCGTTATGGGGTCAGACGGTGTAAACTCAGTTACAGCTGACGACATCGCAAACGCAACAGGAACAATTAACTACGAAATCTGCTGTGCTTTTCGGACAGAGACTTCCAAAGGTGTACGTTGACTAATATCAAGATATCAAAGCTTGAAAAACCTGTATATAACTCAGTCAATCGTCTAATTGCGATTCATATATTTGGGATATTTTACAAACAAAAACAGCGAAATTTGGGGTTCCAAGCTTCGCTGTTTTTATTTTAATTTCGCTTTTGATATCGCAGATTCTACTGTAGTCAATGAGTGCAGTTTATTCGCATTCTCAGACTGCAAATTTTTCTATTATAGGTTCGCACAAAAGAAGAACCTTATACGAATAGTAGTAGAAACTGTAGAACAGATCATCTGGGAAAGGATTTTCCTCATATCTAAGTTCATCCTCTTCCTCATCGTACTCCTCTGACCACAGATACTCCTCTTTAAGCATGTCAGCAAAATGAGGAAATTCATCTGCGCGATCGCATTGGAAGGCATCACTTATAGCCTCAGCTATATACATGAAGAGTTCAAGCAGTTCATCAAAAAGCCTTCTCGCAATATCATTTGTATCCCTTTGTTCATATGCCTTTTTAAAAAATTCTTAGAAGAAATACCATAGCAAATGGCGTCGCATGTAGCAAAGTGCCCTGATGCTCTATATTCATAGCTATATCCTCGCCGCATTGCATTATATCATCCATGCTATCCATTTTAGATAAAGTCTCTAGATGCCTAGGAAAATCAGTCGCCCTGCCGTATATCGTTGGCAGTCTATTCCAAGGGATATCGCTGATTTTTAAATTCTCTATATAGTTTCTTGTCTCTTTATCAATAGTTTTCATTCCATCATCTCCTAAAAATTATCAAGTTAGATGAAAAAAAGAGCCTATAGAATGAATACTCTAGACTCTCTGATTTACTTAGATTAGTCAGCTACGTATGGAAGTAGAGCTACGATTCTTGCTCTCTTAACTGCAACTGTGATATCTCTCTGATGTAGTGCGCAAGTTCCTGTCACTCTTCTTGGAAGGATCTTGCCTCTCTCAGAAATATACTTTCTTAGCTTATCTACATCCTTGTAATCGATTTTTTTCTGCTTTATCTGCACAGAACTGGCATACTTTTTCTTCTCATGCCACCATGTCTTCTCTCTGCCATGTTTATCTCCTCTCTTTAGAACGGTACATCTTCGTCAATTGCCTGGAATGAATCCGGCATCTCGTCATCAAAGCCGCCACTTACGCTTGCTGGCTCAGATACGTGTGTTTGCTGTGGTCTTGGTGCGCTGCCCTGTGGTCTATCTCCCCATTCTAGGAATTCGACACGATCGGCAACAACATCAGTGGTGTAAACTGTAGCTCCGTCCTTATTGGTATAGCTTCCTGTCTGAAGCCTTCCCTGGACAGCTGCCATACGGCCTTTAGCAAGATACTTCTCGCAGTTTTCTGCCTGCTTGCCAAATACAGTTACGCGTGGAAAGTCTGTTTCTCTCTCCTTGCCTGCACGAACAGGTCTGTCAATAGCTAAGCTAAATGTTGCTACAGCCATCTGAGATGTGGTGTATCTAAGTTCAGGATCCCTTGTGAGTCTTCCTATTAGTACTACACTATTCACTATCTACACCTCTTTCTTATTCAGCATCCTTATTAACGATGATATGTCTCATGAAATCTTCTGAAATCTTGAGTCTTCTATCGAGCTCTGCTGGCAATGTTGGTTCTGCCTTGAAGTCGATGACAACATAGTATCCCTCGTTCTTCTTCTGGATTGGGTAAGCCAACTTTCTTAGGCCCCAAACGTCAACATTTCCTACTTCTCCTTCAGCTGCGATGACGCCTTTTAACTCTCTCAACAGCTGCGTCCTTCTTCTCGTCCTCTAGTGTTGGATCGATGATGAACATTACCTCGTAGTTAATCATTTGTTTCACCTCCCTATGGTCTTAAATGGCGCTATTCCTATAGCGCAGAGATCGTATGCATAGTTACATACCCTAATATTATATACTAATCTGCTAAAAAATCAAGACAATTAGTTTGATTTCTTGTGCAACCAGTCTATTTTTTGGAGCACTTGTAGGAAGCCAGTATTAAGGCTGCAGCTGATATCATAATCGCTATGTATATTACCTGGCTATTTGTATCACCTGTATTAGGTTTATTATTTGTCTTTGCTGTTTTGCTAAGAGGAATTTTTTCCCATACTGCTGTTAGGACTGTATCCGTTTTTACATCCCCTGTTGCAAATTTATCGCCTGGCTTATATACTTTTCCACTCTCATCTTTCCAGCCTACTAATTGGTAACCTGATTTCTTAAGCGTGCCCGCATTCATCACTGTAACCTTATCTGTATCTTCTGAAGCACTAGGATAGTATTTTTTCGAATCAACCGGAGCATTGCCACTTACATTTGACTCATCGTTTTTGTATATTACATTTGAATATACAAAAACTCTTAATTCGCCTGTAACCGTATCCCCTAATGTATTGCTAGTCTTCATCTGCAAGTGTTCTACAGCACCAGTTTTCTTTTGGTGTAACAAATCCATCTGTATCTATATCCATTGCTGGATTAGTTAATGCTGTAAATACGATTGCTGGATTCATATTATCAGGGATTATCGCTTACTGCTTTAACATCGAGCTTTTGACGTCCATCTGTGACATGCACATACTGGTCATCGGTAGGAAGCTTAGGCAAATTTATAATTCCTACTGATATGTTATTTGCTGTTCCTGATACACCAAAGCCACTAAAGGCTTGTGTTGTTAAAGTGTTCCTATCAAAATCTGAATCCGTACCCGAGCTTGTTGGATCTGTAGTTCCAGTGTTCTTTGTTACTTTCAGTCCGTCTGGCAGCTGCAAGGAAACCGTATAGCTTGAATCGAGATGATTTGTTCTTATAGAAAATGTACCATCTTCATTTATTTTTCCAATTTCCGGATTTGCTGTAGTTCCAATTTCGTTACCACTAGAGTCTTTCAATTTTACAACGATACCACTATCTGCAGCTACTGGAGAGTTTTCATCAAAGACTCCATCCTCATTCTTGTCCTTCCATAGTGTTCCATTTACCGTGTATGCTTTAAAATCAAATTCTGCTGTTGAACACTTTTGAATTTGTTGTCTCAGATCCAGCCTTAAAAATGGTAGTCACCTGTAACATAAGCATGGAGGTCCTCTTTCTTCGCAGCCTCTTCATTTGCCTCTACAGGTATGCGAACCTCTATGTTTACATCGTTTCCAGGAGTAGCCTGATGTGTGAAACTTAATTTAATATATCTGTAATTTTTTAGATCATCTGACGATGTTATCGCACTTTCAGGTACGAATGTAGTACCATCCATACTATACGAATATGTCAGAGTATCTCCAGCAGAATTTCCTGAAATTTGATGGGTTACCGCTTTATCTTTTAAGATTGATTGAGTATTCGTTTGTCTTTGTATCGCTTGTTACATGTCCTCCGTATCATATCTTGAAACAGAAACCGTTTCACCTTTCTCTGGCATCTTTATGATAACATCTGCATTTGTTGTCGTACCTGGAATATTGATTTGTTCACTAACAAGCAAAGATTTTTTCTCATGTGAGAAGAACGAAGTAGGCTTTTGCCTGTCAACAATATTGTTTTTTCCAGGATATAGCTGTACTCCGTTGAAAACATGTTGCAAAACATTGACTGTAAAGTCATTCATATTTCCTACTTCGAAAAGTGTTGGAGTTGTCGTATCACCTGTTCCTCTAATATTGTCTGTGTCTGGAACTGCACCATTAAATGTGTATTTGATATTGCCTGATGCAGCTGAACCATCATACTTTGTTTGCAAATTTGATATATCATAATAAACCTTGCCTAGTGGATGATGCGCTCCAAGTGTTGCTCCATTCCATGCTTGAAGCTTTATCTTTGCTAGTGAGTACTCCGCAAAAGATTTATAGTTAGATATACCCAAATCGTTAAAATGCCCTGGATTATTTCCACTAGAAACCTTTAGGAATCTCTTTCCATTTACATTTATTACAGACACCTCATTATCCTTTATTGGATGCTGGAAACGCTGTATATCTGCAGCAAAATCAGCTGCTTGAACTGATGCAACATCAAATTCCGGATCGGTGATTTCTATATATACTGCTTCTGGAGCATCGAGTTTAGCCGATGAATTGGCCATTGACTCTCCACTATTTACATCATCACGTCTGAATTCAAATTCACCATTGAAAGCACCGCCGTTTTCACCAAACATACCAAACGAGTCATAAAGCTCACTTTGTTCTGCAGTTACTGTACTTCCTTGATAAGTTGTAACGGTTCTGTTGTCGGATTTGAAGCCTCTGTGCTTAACTACCCAGCTCTGTCCCTTGTTTGCAAACATAAGTTGCATGCCGTCATTATTCAGAGCACTAGCCTTAGTTCCGTCAGGATTTGTATATACAGTGCCTGGGCATGGATTATCATACTTTAAGAACGCATTTACATCAATTTGTCCACGTCCAAGTGCTCCACCGGGAATTGTGATGTCTTGGTTACTATACAAAGAGTGATCTCTTTCTATATCAATAAGAACATGGAAAAGTCTAAATACCATTTTATCAGAATCTATAAAGTCTGAGTCATTGATATAATCTAGCGTCATGGTTCCATCTAGCTTAAACTTAACAGATGTAAAGTACTCGTCATCTGAGAGTCCCATGTCCTTTTTAGTAATCCTTTGAAAATTATCGCTGAAATCTGGTATTGTATATTCCTGGTTTGCTTTTCTCTCACCTGTATTTTTATTATAGCTTGAATAGACAATCTTCCATCCAACCATTCTCTTGTATATGCTGAACCCACCTATAAAGCTTATAGGCTCTTCCATTCCATTTATGTTGCTAGAGCTTGCCTTGAGAGTTATTATAGGGTTCTTATATACAGACTTATACGCTTCTTTATCTCCACGCAGCATCACTCCACCTGCATACGGGTAACGGAAGAAGTCATTATCTGTCTTATAGCCAAGTGTATAGATATCTTTTGTTCCTATCTGTCCCTGTGCTATAAATTCATTGCACTTTTCTTCACCGACCTTTAGGTAAAGGTAATCTGTATCTGCATTTGTGCTATATGTATACGAGCTTCCATCTTTTTTCTGATGCTCTGCCTCATATCCTATTTTGATTAATTCATCCTTTGCAAGTGGACTTCCGTCTTCATGATCACGACTAACCATATAATCAAATGTAATCGGATCATATGTTGAACTTGCTGGATGTTTAAATTTGCTCCATTCAATTCTTATGTCTGTAATTCGATCACCAGATTCCATATAATCTGTAAGTGAAATTTTACTAACATACTCTCTGAGTTCCGTTTCTGGTATGTCCTTATTGACAACACTTCCGTCAGCTTTTTTTATCGTCAAAGTCATTTTAGCAATTGCTCTATCATAGTTTGATACATTTGTTTGACGATAGAATACTGTTGGTCGTATTTCATATGGAAAATGATATGTTTCCGTAAACGCACCATCTGACATGAAGAGATCTCCATTTGCATCATAGTTTTGTGAGTAAATCTCGTTATATACGTCAATAAACTTCTGTTTGGATACAAGACGACCCGGCAAAACAGTCTTTATATTTGCAGAGTCTTTTTTATATTGAGGTCTAGGAGTTACTTTGAATCTGTCATCATACACTCCCTTAGTTGTCCTCATTTTTGTTCCAGTTGCTGTTTTTGTTATCTCTTCGCCTTTTTCAGTCTCGAATGTAACCTCAGTATCTGCTGCCTCAAATAGTGTATTAGGAGTAAGGAATTCCCCCTCCTTAAACTTCCACATTGCCCATATTGAGGTCTGATTTAACTTATTGTATTCCGTATCAAAACGTGGATCTATTGTCTCATTAGGGTTGTATTTGTATTCATAAATGTCATACGTTCCCTTGCTATCAGTTAAGGCGTTAACATTCGTCCTTTTTATTTCTTTATTAGTATAGCTTGAATATATCCTTACTGAATCAGCTTGGCATTTATCTTCAAGTCCTGCCGGACGGTAAACCTTAACCCTTTTTATACGAATAAGTTTGTTATTTCCTTTATCTATCTCAGGAATATTAAGATTTACTAATGGGTATAGGTTTCTCTCAAAAATTATTCCTCATAAATACTGAGTTATTTATGTCTGAGGATATCGTAATACTTGCAATATTAGTTGCGAAGTTACTGCTAATATTAGCTGTGGCAGTTTTACCAGTTTTTGGCCTTACAGTATAATACTTATTTTCACCCATTAGGCCACCATTGCTGTCTAGTAGCTTGAAACTAATAGTTGATTTTCTTAGGGCCCATTAACAATAATGTCATTTTAAATCGGCTCTTGACAAATACTTTACACCTGTATGGTATGCAAGTGCAGTTGCTAAATCTGACATGGTTTCAGGATTTCCTTTTGAATGTAGCAACAACATAGCCTGGGTTGTTATCATCATATTCAACACTGAGAACCTCGTCCTTTGATTTTAGGTTATCAAGGCTTATCTTATCAAAACCCATTCCATGTGGAAGTGTAACGGCTAGGCGAGCCTCTGTTACACGGAATGCCTCTTTAGGGAGCACTAAATTAAACACTCCATCCTTGCCTGGATTTATTGGAAAAATCATAGACTCCGTCACTGTCTTTTTGATTGAGCATTAATCAATGGGCTATCAACTGGAATATTGAGCCCTGTGATTGCAGGAGCTGTCGTTGGTCCTAGCACTCCAAGGAAAAACGGACTGAATGACTTAGACTCAAAAATGGAGTACGCCGCTTTCGTCTACGGTAAATTCAACTGGCTCAAGGTTTGTACCATTTAGGTGAAGCAGCTGGTACTGCTCATCCGCCTTGAGCTTTTATTCCATCTTTTCTTTTTATTGAAATTCTTACTGTGTTGTCGTTTTCAGGCTGTATCGGTTCTCTCAAAAAGCGTTTTTTTGGAATGAAATCTCCATACCTACGATTTTACGTACTGAAAATTCACTTTCATCTTTGCCTGAAAGCTCAATCATCTTTTTCTTTGCGGCATCTATATTGGCTTCATTCATGTATGAAGAAGTGCTTAGCTCTGTGCCCCAAGGAAATGTATTATCGCCATACTCTGCTTTGAAATCAAATAAACCGCTGATTTCGCTATCAAAACTTCCGGCTTGCATATACCTTGTATTTGCACTTGCACTTCTATCCGATCCTATTCCCACCTGTGATTTTGGTAGTTTTTGATATCGGCTTTTGATATAGCTTGCTTGTCAGATCCAGATTCTTTAGCGGGCTGTGAACTGCTCAAATCATTTGGATTCAGCTATATCTTGTGATGGGGCTACGTCCTGTGTTTTCTCAGCTTCCTGTTGCTTAGCAGGTTCTGAAGCTTTTTCTGACTCCTGTGGATTAGCGCCTTTCACCAGGTGTATTCTGTGCTGGTGCATCCTCTTTTTGCTCTGTTCCAGCCGCTTGATTCGATTCCAAATCTCCGGCATATGCCAGCGTAATACTCTGTCCAATTAGAAGCATTGAAACAAAAATTGCAAGAATAACCATACTTGCTTTTGCGCTTGCCTTGTCTTCCAATCATAGATTTCATCCTTTCTCTTTATAAATACTCGTCATTAAAGATTTGCAAAAAAGTAAAAAAGCAGGCAAAACAACATGCCTTAATACATCAAAAAGGCGCATTGCTTTTACCTGCCCAATAAACCTAAAATAAGAAAGACTACATCTATCCGTCTCTTTTCTGTCTATCTTATCAAATTTGTTGCTTTACATCTAAATCCGCCAATCTCCCAATTTAATTGTACATGTTACTGTAATTATACTCAAAGTTTCTATAAATTACAATTTTAAATTGCGTACAAGTATTTAGTTGCAAAATTTGATAAATGCGTCTCATTTTTGAGCGATTTATCATCTATACTAGGTAAAACGATTTATCTTATCAAAATATTTAATACTGCTCTAAATTAATGATTTTGCTAGTTCCTAATATTATTTATCATAGAATCACTGATGCATAGTTAAAGCCACTTTCTTACTGATTACTTCTACTCTCTTATCTCCATAATATTTCTGGATAAAGGCCTTTGTCCTTCATTGAGCGAAGTGCGTTGACAACGCCCTGCTTGTCCTCTTTATATGTTACACCATACCATTTGTCCTGTGAGGTTAAAACCTTAACCGTAGCTTTATCCTCAGATAAAAGCTCGGAAACTACGCCTGGAAGAAAGTACTCTGCCTTCAGTGGGTTTTCAACCACGCTAGTCTCAAAGAATCTTGGGAAATTATTTTCTAATTCGCTCATCATAGATTTTTGTAAAAGCCCCAGAAGTTCATGGAAACTATAGTGTCGCCTGCAACCTCTGTCCAAGTTTCTCCGTCATTCTCAGTAAATGCAACTGCATCGCCTCTTCTCATAATCTTTGTTCGCTCAACGACTGATACTAGCTCATGCTTTTCATCAACTGTGCAAATACCTCTTGCTACATGGCCGTTTTCCGTCAAAGTCTTATCTAGCCTATATCCAACCATGGAATATCTATATTTGTCATCATCCTTTGCATTCTCAAGAAAAATCGTACATGGTCTGGAATGCTCCAGCGCCGTAGTAGTCATCTGCATTTATTACAGCAAAAGGTGCATCTATAAGCTTGCGGGCTGCAAGCACCGCATGTCCTGTTCCCCAAGGCTTTTCACGTCCATCAGGAATCTCACAACCCTCTGGAATATCAGCTATATCCTGGAATGCGTAGTGAATGTTTCAGGTGCTTTCCGCTTCTCTCGTCTATCAAAGCCCTAAAGTCCTGCTCATTTTCCTTCTTGATTATAAAAACAATCTCCTCAAAGCCTGCCATCATTGCATCATAAAGAGAGAAGTCTAAAATTATTTCTCCCTGCTCGCTTACTCGGATCCCATCTGCTTTAGACCTCCATATCTGCTACCCATGCCTGCTGCCATTACTATAAGAGCAGGCTTATCTATCTTCTTTTGTGGAAATACTCATAATTTACCTCTCCTCTTGATTCAAACAATAGTATTTAAATTATATCATATGATATAATATTCTCAAAGGAGACTAAGATTTATGATTAAAAAATATGAAAGACGCCGAAAGGGAAGCAGCTTTCAGAGTCGCTGATGCCATGTGCGCTGCTGCTCACACTGCCCCAAAGGCAAATGGACTGAGACAAGATTAGAACCCTGATTGTTTCAGGTGAAGATATAGAGCCTTTAGCAAAAGAAATGGAAGTGGCTGGGCAGGAATACGGCCTCGAGTTCTTTTGCCGCGACGCAGACAACATTAGAAACAGTCACTGCGTCGTTCTAATTGCCGCTATGGGAACAGCCAGCGGCGTTCCACATTGCGCTATGTGCGGTTTTGAGAACTGCGCTGAAATGAGCAAGGCTGACGCCTGTTGCTCATTCAGTGCGACGGACCTCGGTATCGCCATCGGCTCAGCCGTCGCACTCGCGGCCGATAACCGCATAGACAACCGCGTCATGTACTCCATCGGCCGCTCAGCGCTCAGACTCAAGCTCTTCGCCGACAATGTTAAGCTTTGCTATGGAATACCTCTGTCCACGGGGGCGAAGAGCAACTACTTCGACAGAGCACCAGGCTCCGTACTGCTGTAGCTTTTGCTCTGTCACAGCTTTGCCCTGCGGGCAAAAGCAAACTCTAATCCGAGACAAATCTCTAAGGATTTTGCTCATTACTACTCAAGAAATAAAAACTCCGCAGGCCCCACTGCAAAAGCAGCGAAGTCCGCGGAGTTTTATTTACTGTTTATCTTGCTTGGCTTAAGATTTATTTCTCTTCGAAAACGTCTTTGCCCATGCCGCAGATAGGACATGTCCAATCTTCTGGAAGATCCTCAAATGCTGTTCCTGGCTGGATTCCGTTATCTGGATCACCTACTGCTGGATCATACTCATAGCCACATGCGCCGCATACATATACTTTCATCTTTTTTTCTCCTTTTGTTTCTTAACTTTATTCTTTATATTTATCATTAACTATAACGATTTAACAAATAAATTTTTATCGCTGTTGTCAGATTTGTAAAGAAATCTGCCTCCGTTGCGACCGGATCCAGCTTCTCCTGGATCTTATTTATCCTATACCTGATGGTATTCTTATGGCAAAACAGCTTATTTGCTGCTTGATTAGCATCACCACCGGCGAAGACATAAGCTATGCCTGTTTTCAGAAGTTCATTATCCTTCTCATCCTCTCCAAGTATTGGTTTTAGATAGTTATAGGCAAATTCCAAAGTCTCCTTGTCACCTGAATGGTGCGCTATTAATTTGTATATACCCACATTTTCGTAATACTTAACTTTTTCGTCTTCAATTTTTGCAATATTTTCTGCCCAGTAGGCTTCACGAATCAAATCCGTAATTTTTTTCCCTTGTCTGAATCTATTCTGCTCCATCCCTTGTGAGCCTCGTTTATCATCTCTAGACTTAGGTTATAAAAGGAGGCAATTTCATAAATTGTGTTTATGAAAAGCTCCCTGTTATTTTCTTCCTGTGCTATAACAATTATCAACCTCTCGTTATAAAGACCTATGAAGACATGCCTTTTTATATACTGTCCAACTATTGAAAAATTTCAGCTTTTCCTCTATGGATTTGATGTCCTTTACGCCTATGCAAAGAGCCGAAGCGTAGCAATATCTCTGATTCATTATTTGATTTATAATTGGAGTCTCCTCGCGGCTACCTTTGATGACCGACTCTAGGATTAGACTTTTGATAGATTCGCTATGGTCTTTTAGATTTGCACTGTTTATCTCGAGGATTATGTTCTCCATATAGACATCGTCTTCAAAGACAAATATAGGAAAATCCAGTGCGTCTGCGATTTCTAGAGCTTCCTTTGGAAGCGTTTTGAACACGACCGGCTTATATGCTAGCGCATGCACATCACATTGAATCAGCTTTTTTATGGAATCGACACTAAAGTTCAGGGTCTTCCCTTTGCGTAGATAAAGCTTGTGAGAACGAGACTGTTTCCGTCGAAGGCTCTTTTCTTTCCTGTAGTTTTGCCCCTCGTCATCAAATTCAAAGTCAGTATTTCCGTACAATCTATGGTCTTCTCAAGTCCACCAGCACCAGCGACGAGTTTAAAATTCTTCGTCGTCTCTAGCTTTGATAACATGCTAATCTTAAGAGCCATTACCTATCCTTTTCACCTGCATCAGCCTTCGCTTCTGCTATCAAATTTTTCAAATGCGTAAATCATCGCTACAAGCACTGCAATCCCCAGGCTCCAGCCTCCGATAATATCCGTAGGGAAGTGTGCTCCTACATAAACCCTGCTGAAATCCAATCAAAACTATGAGTAAACCTAGTCCAACAGAAAAGAATCTTTCGCAAGCCTTCTGTTTTCACAGTACCTCAGAAGCAGATAAATCAAAATTCCATAGCTCACAAGGCAGTTCATCGAGTGTCCGCTTGGAAATGAATATCCTCCCTGCTCAATTAGTCTTAAAGCAAGATCCGGCCTTGGTCTTTGGAAAATATACTTCATTATCTCGATAAAGTGCTGTCGAAGATAGTGCTGCTATTGCAAACTTAACTCCGTACTTTTCCCTCAGTGATTTTTTCAAAAGTAGTATAACGCCAAGCAGAATAACTACATACCTATCCCCACTATGCGTTATAAACTTCCAAAACGCCGTTAGCTTATCGCTTCTCATGCTGTAAACACGGTAGCGCACGGCATCATCAAAACCATCTAGATAGCCCGTCTGAATGCCCACTGCAACCCCCGATGAAAAACGAGAGTAGCGATGAGAATTATTGCGCCATATATCTTAAATTTACTAGTATTCATATCCATCCCAAACCTTTTCATATATTATAACCTAAAAATATGGATATTACCATATCATTTATGGTATATTATTATGGAGTAAAAATGGAGGTTTATCGTGAACAAAATAAGAAATTTAGGTGCAATTTTTCTTCCTTATTTGGTCAGGAATAAAGTTTTTACCTTTTTAGAAGCAAAATAAAAAAAGCCAGAGCAGCTGGCGATCAGGCAGAAGAAACAAGACTCATCGCCGAAGTTACAGCAAGATGGTCTGCATATGTATCCAAGCATTTTGATATAAGATATGAGATAATTGGAAAGGAAAAACCTTCCTGAAAGGTTCTTGTGTATTCATCGCAAATCATCAGGCATATTTTGATATAATGGCGCTTCTCTACGCAGTAAGCGGCAAACAGACTGGATTTATCGCAAAGAATGAGTTTCAGCAAGGTTCCACTACTAGGCAAGTGGATTTATGCAATCAGAGGACTTTTTCATCAAAAGAGGAGATGTTAGAGAAAGTCTCAAAGATCATAAACGAGGGTGCAGAACTAATAAACAAAGGTTTTTCTCTTGTTATTTTCCCAGAAGGAACACGTAGCCAAAAGCGTGAAATGGCCGACTTTAAGCCAGGAAGCTTCAAGCTAGCATCAAAGGCCAAGGCCCCTGTTGTTCCAATTGTAATTGACGGAACCTATAAGGTCTTCGAACAAAAAAAGAAAGGTATCAAAGGGGAAACTGTCAGAGTTACAATTCTACCTGCCATAGATACAGCATCCCTTGATAGAAAGTCACTAGCAGCTCTTCCAAACCAGATTGAGGAAACAATAAAAGAACGTCTAGCTGCTGATGCAAATTAGGATATTAAAATGCCAATAGTGTTCATAATTTTAGTTTTACTTTTTCAGCCTTATTTGTATGGCTTATACACTATAATTTAAGAGTGTATGATGCAAAAACGCGAAAAACTGCCTTGTACTTGCGATTTTGACGGTAATTATACTAGAATCATGCCTTACTTTACTAGTAAGTGAGAGTTTTGACATTATTTTTGACAAAAAAATATAGGATATATATCCAAATTACTCTATTTTCTTGTAGTTTTATTGGTATTTACCATAGTATATCTGTATATTTTTCTTGCGCAAGCTATGGAATATAAAGAATCCTAGATCAGCTAAAATCAGATTTGAGAAAAAGAAATCTACTGAAAGGGGCGTGAGAAGTCACATAAGTATATCGCATATAGATGGACTTCCCATCAAAGAATCAAGTAAAGGATTTCTATTATCACCAAATAAGATATCAATTACAGCAGGAACTCATATGATTATGGTTCAAAGGATAGACTACCTTACTAGGCAATGCAAACCGCTGGTTCTATTTGAAAAAGAATTCAAAATGAATTTTTAATAGGGACTCTATATACTACATTAAAAAGCAATGATAGTAAGAAAACATTCGAAATAAAAGAGAACTAAAAAGCTGCTACTCAGATTAATCTGGGTAGCAGCCTTTTTTTTGATACTTGTTTTCTATCGCATCTATCGCTTTGATTACTGCGGATCTAAATCCGTTTTCTTCAAGCGATGTCACGCCTTTGATTGTTGTTCCTCCTGGTGAGCAAACCGCATCCTTCATTGCTGCTGGATGTGCTCCTGTAGCCATTTGGAGCTCGCCTGTTCCTGAGATAACCTTAGATGCAAGCCTATACGCAACATCTCTCTTGAGTCCATACTTAACTCCTGCATCTCCGAGAGCTTCTATGAACATCGCAACAAATGCAGGTCCGCAGCCACTCATAGCTCCAGCAACTGAAAACACCTTGCTCTCTATGAATTCGACTGTCGCAACAGCTGTAAAAATGCCCATAAAGCATTCTAACTGTTCTGCCTTGAGTCTATGATTATCCTCGCACAAAAGAATACCTTCACAAATCGAAATCGGAGTATTTGGCATCGTTACAATGTAGTTATACTCACTTCCTAAAAGATTCTCATAAAAATCTGCATTACAGCCTGCTGCAATTGAAACTATGAGCTTTCCCTTAAGCTCATTCTTTACTGGCTCAAGTACTTTCTCGACCATATTGGGCTTTACTGCAACCACAATCATATCTGCATTTTTTACTAATTCTTCGGTATTCTTGCAAGCCTTAATCTGTCTTGATCCTGTTTCCTTAAGTAGCTTATCCCAATTATTTGCACACGCAAATATATTAGATGTGCTTACTGCTTCTGCTTTGATAAGCCCATCGCAGATTGCACTACCCATGTTACCAAATCCTATAAACCCAACCTTTGTCTTGCTATCCATATTATTCCTCATCTACCTGAACAGTTCCGCTCTGAACTTTCCAACTATGTTCTTCTCTGCTCTTGATACCGTCATCTGCGATATTCCAAGGCTCTTAGCTATCTCTGACTGAGACTTGTTGTTTATGAATCGTTCGCGGAATATGAATTTATACTGATCATTGAAGGTATTTACGACCTTGTTAATTATTTCTGCCGTCTCTATTTGGTCGTATCCGTGTTCATTAAAACCGGTATACTTCTCTAAAAATGCATTTTCTCCATCCTCGCCAGCCTCATCAAAGGTCTTATCTAGCGAGTAGGTTCCATAAGCATGCGAGCTTTCTATAGCCTCGATTATCTGTTCCTCTGTGTAACCAGTAAACTCAGCTATCTCTGCTACGGTAGGTGTTCTGTGCAGCTCGCTATTCAGTTTATCCTTTGCATCCTGTACCTTGGCTGCTATTTCCTTTGAGCCTTCTCGGAACCTTAAGGCTCCACTGCTTATCACGGAAATATTTCTTTATTTCGCCAAGTATGGTAGGTGTTGCAAATGAGCTGAACTCAAATCCCTTTGCTGGATCAAATCTCTCAACCGCAGCTACCAAAGCAAGTGCTCCAATCTGATATAGATCGTCATATTCCACACCTTTGCTAAGATATTTGCGTATCAAAATATCAACCATGTAGAGATTTTTTTCTACGAGTGCATTTCTTTTTTCAATTGTCGGGTTTTGCTTGTAATCTTCAAACAATTCCTGATCTATCATTTTCTCTTCACCATACTGATAAACTTATGATTATTTTCATCGCGTCCAAATTCAACATCGTCCATTAGTGATTTGATCACGATTATACCAATATCACCGTCCTTAGGACAGTGTAAACAGGTCTTTTTGACCTTTGCTGGCGTGTGCTTTTTCACACGCATCTACTATAATCTCTAGGTATCCCTCATCCATCTTAAATGATATTTCGTACTGATCACTTAAGCCCTGCTCTCCATGACACGAAACATTCTTGCACGCTTCTGAAAACAGCCATCTTTATGTCGTCTGTGTCTTCGAGATTAAATCCTGCCATTGCGGCAATTGAGCTTGTTGTGAGCCTTACCATAGTCATATATTCTGGTTTGCCGGGAATGATAATTCTTAAATTATCCATCTTCTCCTCCATGTAAAAGCCTGTATGCAGTTTACACCACATACAGGCTTATTATAGCTTATTGACTCAATAAAATCAAAGGTGAATATCTACTTTGCTCGATATCCAAATTAAGCCTTATAGACTAATCTGCTCCTCTGTTTCATTTTGATGTGCTTGCAGAACTCTCTTCTACCTCATCCTCATCGTCGCGTATAGCCTTTGCTATTGCAACAATTTTGCTTCCCTCATCGACCTTCATGATCTTAACACCCTGGGTTGCACGTCCTAGGATAGAAACTTCGCTAGCTCTTATTCTGATAATTATTCCGTCTGAGTTAATCATCAAAATTTCGTCGCTTTCGTCAACAACCATAGCTCCGATAAGAGCACCAGTCTTGCTGAACTTAGCCTTGTCGTAGGTCAGAAGACCCTTTCCGCCACGAACCTGAATCTTATACTCCTCAACAGGTGTACGCTTACCAAATCCGTTTTTCGGTTACAACCATTAGCTGCTGTTCTGGCTCAACTAGTTCCATAGAAACTACTTCATCATCCTTGTCTAGCTTTATAGCTCTTACACCGCTAGCAATTCTTCCCATAGGTCTAACGTCCTTTTCGGAGAAGCTTATGCACTTACCCTTCTTGGTAACGATGATGATATTGTTGCTTCCTGTGGATTGCTTAATTGCGATGAGTTCGTCCTCATCCTTTAGATTTATTGCAATTAAGCCAGTTGTTCTCTTTGTATCAAACTCGTTAAGAGCAGTTTTCTTAATCAAACCGTTCTTAGTAATAGCAATCAGGTACTTATCCTCTGAGAACTCCTTAACAGGAATAACTGCCGTAATTCTCTCCCTCTGAAGGAGATTTAGGAAGTTAATCGCAGGTGTTCCTCTCGCTGTTCTCGTAGCTTCTGGAATCTCGTAAGCCTTAATCTTATGAGCCTTTCCTGTGTTTGTAAAGAACATTAGATTATCGTGGGTTGAAGTCATTACAAGGTCCTTAACAAAGTCGTTATCACGAGTTGTAACGCCAGTAATTCCCTTTCCTCCACGCTTCTGAGCCTTATATGTATCAGCTGGAACTCTCTTGATATATCCGAGGTGAGTAAATGTAATTGTTACATTTTCCTCTTCAACAAGGTCTTCCTCATCGAATTCTCCCTCATCTCTGACAATCTGAGTACGTCTCTCATCACCGTACTTGTCTCTGATTTCTGTGAGCTCGTCCTTGATAACTCCCATCAAAAGAACTTCGCCTGCAAGAAGTGACTTATAATAAGCAATTTTCTTCATCAGCTCATTATACTCATTCTCAATCTTCTCGCGCTCTAGTCCCTGAAGTCTTGCAAGTCTCATGTCGAGAATTGCCTGCGCCTGGATATCTGAAAGACCGAAGTTTTCCATCAGATTTTCTTTAGCATTGCTGTATGACTCACGAATAGTTTTGATTACTTCATCGATATTGTCTAGAGCAATTCTTAATCCTTCTAAGATGTGAGCTCTTGCTTCTGCCTTTGCTAGATCAAACTTTGTTCTTCTTGTAACTACTTCCTTCTGGAACTTTACATACTCCTCAAGGAATCTCTTAAGTGTTAGAACTTCAGGCTTTCCGTCTACAAGTGCAAGCATAATCATGCTGAAGCTATCCTGTAGCTGAGTGTGCTTATAGAATCTGTTTAGCGTAATCTGAGGATTTGCATCTCTCTTTAGCTCAACAACAATTCTAATACCTTCGCGGTTTGACTCGTCACGAATAGCTGAAACGCCTTCTACTTTCTTTTCCTTAACTAGGTCAGCCATCTTTTCGATAAGTCTAGCCTTGTTAACCATGTATGGAATCTCAGTTATTACAATCTGTGACTTTCCGCGATCTGTTTCTTCAATTTCGCAGCAAGATCAACCTTAACCTTACCAGTACCGGTTCTGTAAGCTTCCTTCATTCCGGCTTTGCCAAGTATCTGAGCACCCGTTGGAAAATCTGGACCCTTTACAATTTTGATAAGTTCTTCTATGTCACAATCAGGCTCATCAATTACCTTAATTGTCGCATCTATTACCTCTTTTAGGTTATGTGGAGGTATAGATGTTGCCATACCTACGGCGATACCATTTGATCCGTTAACAAGAAGGTTAGGGAATCTGCTTGGAAGAACTACAGGTTCTTTTTCTTCGCCGTCAAAGTTATCTCTAAAATCAACGGTTTCCTTATCAATATCTCTAAGCATTTCGAGAGCAAAAGGAGTCATCCTTGCTTCCGTATAACGCATAGCAGCAGCCGAGTCACCATCTACTGAACCGAAGTTTCCATGACCATCAACTAGCATATATCTAGTTGAGAAGTCCTGTGCAAGTCTTACCATTGCATCGTAGATTGATCTGTCACCGTGAGGGTGATATTTACCCATTACTTCTCCGACGATACGCGCAGACTTCTTATGTGGCTTATCAGGTGTTACACCTAGATGTCCCATTCCGTAGAGAATTCTTCTATGTACTGGCTTTAGACCATCTCGTACATCTGGAAGGGCTCTGCCTACAATAACACTCATCGCATAGTCAATATACGATTTTTTCATTTCCGAGTATATCTCGGTTTGTTCTAATCTTGTATCTTCTAAAAGATCTGACATTGTATACCCTCCTTCTTAGATATCTATCTCTGCGTATTTAGCATTATCTTCTATAAATTTCTTACGAGGTGGAACCTTATCACCCATCAAAATAGTGAATATCTCATCTGCCTGAGATGCGTCATCCATCGTAATCTGTACAAGAGTACGGTTGTTGAAGTCCATGGTAGTCTCCCAAAGCTGATGGAAGTCCATTTCTCCAAGACCCTTGTATCTCTGAATATCTACCTTAGTCTTCTTTGTTGAAAGCTCAGCAAGTAACTTCTCCTGCTCAGGTTCTGAATATGTGTAGTAAACATCCTTACCCTGTTTGCTCATAAATAGAGGTGGCTTAGCTGCATATACATAGCCTCCTTCTATCAAAGGTGTCATATGACGGAAGAAGAATGTCAAAAGCAAAGTTCTGATATGTGCTCCGTCGACGTCGGCATCGGTCATGATAATTATCTTGTGATATCTGAGCTTGCTAGCGTCAAAATTATCACCTACACCACAACCAAAAGGCTGTAATCATATTCTTGATTTCTTCTGAGTTGAGAATCTTATCAAGTCTTGCTTTTTCAACGTTTAGAATCTTACCTCTAAGTGGAAGAACAGCCTGTCTTGAACGATCACGTCCCTGCTTTGCTGAACCGCCCGCAGAGTCACCCTCGACTAGAATATCTCTGAAAGCGCTGGATCCTTCTCTGAGCAGTCTGCAAGCTTACCTGGAAGTGAAGTGCTGTCTAAAGCATTCTTTCTTTTTGTAAGGTCTCTAGCTTTTCTCGCAGCCTCTCTTGCCCTTGAAGCTATGATACATTTTTCTATGATTATCTTTGCTTCCTGTGGATGCTCCTCTAAAGTAAGCTGTTAAATTATCGTTTGTCGCAGTTTCTACAAAACCTCTAACATCACTGTTTCCAAGCTTTGCCTTAGTCTGTCCCTCAAACTGTGGCTGAGCAAGCTTTACAGAAACTATGGCTGTAATACCTTCACGAATATCCTCACCGCTTAGTGCAGGATCGCTATCCTTAAGAATCTTTGACTTCTTAGCATAATCGTTTATTGCTCTTGTCAAAGCAGACTTAAGTCCTGCCATGTGAGTTCCGCCGTCTGTTGTATTGATGTTATTAGCGTATGAAAGTATAAATTCGTTGTATCTATCAGTGTACTGAAGAGCAACTTCAACTTCCATGCTATTCTTATTCTCTACATCAAAATATATTACATCCTTGTGAAGAACTTCCTTATTTTGGTTAATGTAGTGAACATATTCCTTAAGACCACCCTCGTAGTGGAAAACTTCCTTCTTCTTAGGTGTAACTCTCTCATCAGTTATGGAAATCTTAATTCCCTTATTTAGGAAAGCCATTTCTCTAAATCTGTGCTGAAGAGTATCGTAATCAAATTCTACAGTCTCGAAAATCTCAGCATCAGGCTAGAATGTTGTCTTTGATCCTGTTGACTTTGATTCTCCAATGACCTCAAGAGTTACTCCTCTTGAGTAACTGTCTTACCTCTCTTGTATTCTTGCCTATATATATTTCCGTTTCTCTTAATCTCTACAACCATATCTGTAGAAAGAGCATTTACTACGGAAGCACCTACACCGTGAAGTCCTCCAGATACCTTGTATCCTCCACCGCCGAACTTACCTCCTGCGTGAAGAACTGTATGGATAACCTCAACCGCTGGAATTCCAAGCTTAGGATGATTATCAACTGGCATACCACGACCATCATCCTCAACCGTTAAAGATCCATCTTTATTGATACTTATCTTTATGTGTTTACAATATCCAGCCAATGCCTCGTCGACACTGTTATCAACAACTTCATATACTAGATGATGAAGACCTCTAGCACCAGTACTACCAATGTACATACCAGGCCTTTTTCTAACTGCTTCTAATCCTTCAAGTACTTGAATTTGCGCGGCGTCGTATTGAGTATTTACCTTTTCTTCTGTACTCATTTAATCCTCGCTTTCCTTCTACATTTTTATCAAAACGATAGCATATATTATATAATAAAATCGTCTTTTTAACAAGTTTTTTTACTTTATTAAAAGAAAAAAATTATTACCGTATATAAAAATCGCCCTAAGGCGATATTTTTAATCTATAAAAATATATGTCAGTTTAATATATATATTATATAAGAGTTCCATTTTTCTATATAGAATATTTTTAGTTCATCAAATTTATCTTTTATATTTTGATCAAGTTCTGTTGTTGTTATGAATAATTGATTCTTTTTCATAGTGTCTATAAGAAATTCCTGTCTATCAGCATCAAGCTCACTCATAACATCGTCTAATAGCAGTATTGCATCCTCATCAGTTTTTCTTTTATGAGGTTAAGCTCTGCTAATTTTTAGCGATAAAGGCAGAGTTCTCTGCTGTCCTTGTGATCCAAAAATTTCTCATATCTATATTATTCACAATGAATGAAATATCATCTCTATGAGGACCAACAGATGTATTTCTATTTCTTGAATCAGTTTTTAAAAGGAATTTTTAGTTCTCTATATATAAAATCTTCCTGCTCAGGCAAACTTTCTTTTATTTCTACATTTGGCTCATATAAAAATATCTAATTTTTTTCCTTGCCTCCTGTTATACCTGAATGTATCTTTAGCGCTGTATTCACTTAGCTTTTTTTATACTCTTTTCTTAGGAAAATTACCTCAGCTCCATACTTTGATAACTGAATATCCCAAAGATCTATTATGGAAGGCTCTAAATTATCCTCTTTTAGATAGGTATTTCTCTGTAAAAGGGATTTTTATAGTTTGATAAGCTATTATAGTACTTAGGAGAAATTTGACTTAGCTCCCTATCTATAAACTTCCTTCTCTTCTCAGGGCTCATCCTTTTACTATTTTTAAATCCTCCGTGAAAATATGACTATCAAAAATATTTTTTAATAGCTGTGAAAGTCTTAGTTACATTTTTTTCTATCTTTTTATAAACTTTTTCAGAGCTTTTTCACCTTTTCTTTTTAATTGAAATTTCAACAGTTGTACTGTTTAATTCCTTTTCAGCCCATACCTTTACTATGGCATTATTTTCTTTAAATTTAACTAGGTCAAGATCTTTTGATGTACGAAAAGAACGACCTATTGCAGTTAAGTAAACTGCTTCTAATAGGTTCGTCTTTCCTTGAGCATTTTTCCTAATATTAAGTTAACATTTTTGCTGAAATTCTAGCTCTAAATTTTTATAGTTTCTAAAATTCTGCAGCTCTATTTTTTCTATATGCATCTTACATATTGGATAGTCTTACTGGAAGAACAAGATACTCGTAGCTTTCACCTTCTACAGGAGTGATTAAGCATGGAGATATGCTTGTATTAAACTTCATTACTATCTCTTCATCACTTATAACTTTAAGTATATCTATGATATATTTAGCATTAAATCCTATATCGAGGTCCTCACCAGTCTTTTTCTGCTAGTAAATCCTCTTTTACATTTCCTTCCTCTGAACGTGAAGTTATTGTAATAACATTATCCTTTATGGATAGCTTGATAAGATTGTTCTTACCTTCCTTTGATAGAAGTGAAGCTCTCTACACACTCCATAAGCTCTGATTTTCTAAGCTTTACATTTATTGAAGCTGTCTTTGGAATGATATCCTGGTATTTGATAAACTCACCAGCTATTAATCTCATAATAACTTTGATGTTATCCATCAATAAAAACAGCACTCTTATTATCAACTAATATCTTAATCTCTTCACTCTCTGAATTTAGGCTTGTTTCTGATACAATCTTGCTAATTTCATTCATAATTTTGGCAGAGATTATTATTCTGTGATCCTCTTTATTAACCATTTCTTCTGATGTAATAGCCATTCTGTATCCATCAATAGCTATCATTTTGATATTATCGTTAGATATTTCTAGAAGAATACCTGTAATCACACCCTTTGTTTCGATCAATACTTGCCGCAAATGAAGTTTTTCTTATCATTTCAGCAAATTTTTCCCTTATCAAAAGTTAATTCTTTTGCATCATCTTCTGTATTCTTTATGTTTGGAAACTCATCAGACGACATTCCTACTAGAGAAAACTCTGATGTTAGGCATTTAATAGTAATTTTTTTCATCTTCACAAGTAAATTCAATATCATTATTAGGAAGTTTTCTTACTATGTCACCAAATAGCTTTTGCTGGAACTACAATAGAACCATCTTCTGAATTAGATACTTCCATCGAGTTTTCTATAGTTATATCCATATCAGATGCTGTAAAAAGTTGCTATGCCTGAATTTATATTGATATTAATACCTTTAAGTGTAGGTATTGTTGTTCTTGAGCTTATAGCTTTAGATACAATATTGAGAGTTCTTGTTAATTCTAATTGATTACAAGTGAACTTCATAAAAACCTCCTAAAAAAATGCAATTTTATTATTAACTTATATATAATAATATTAGTAATAAGGTCTGTGGAAACAGTGGATAACTATGTTCAGACTTGAAATTACTTAATTTTTTTATCCTCAGTTATAGAAGTATAAGCCTGTGGATAATATGTGGATGAATGAGGATAAGTATTATATAACTTTTCAATTCATCATTTAGCTGATCGATAACTTCTCTTAGTTCTTTATTATCTTTTTAAATCATCTTCTATTTTGTCGCAGCCGTGCTTAACAGTAGAATAATGTTTGTCACCAAATAACTTTCCTATCTTAGGAAGAGATAAATCTGTGTGGATACGACATAAATACATAGCAATTTGTCTAGGATAAGCAAATTCACTCTTTTCTACTATCAGATTCTAAGTCAGAAACCTTGATATTATAATACTTTTGAAACATTTGACTTAATCTTATCAGGACTTATATTTCCACCTATAGATACAACATCTGTAAGACAAGATTTAGCAAGATTCATATCAATCTTCAAATTACCCATCTGAGCAAAAGGCATGAATTCTAGTGAAAGCACCTTCTAATTCTCTGATGTTATCTTTGATTTTTCGGAAATCATAGCTATTACTTGTTCAACATCATCATCTAACTCAACGTTGAAAAGTTCAGCTTTTTTTCCTAAGTATCGCTACTCTAGTCTCATAATCTGGAGGTGCTATTTCTGCAATCATATTCCATCCAAAGCGTATCTTAATCTTTCATCAAGTTTAACTAGCTTATTAGGTGGTTTATCTCCAGATAATATAATTTGTTTATTATCCTCATGTAATGAGTTAAATGTATGAAAGAATTCCTCTTGAATACCTTCTTTACCTTCTAAAAAAACTGAATATCATCAACTAGTAAAACATCAGCTTTTTCTATATTTAGATTTAAATTCAAAAGCCTTACCTTCCTGGAGAGCTTTAATAAAATCGTTTGTAATGTCTCAGAAGAAACATAGAGAATTCTCATATTCTCATTATTTTCTAATAGGTATATTCCTATGGCATTAAGTAAATGTGTTTTACCTAATCCAGATTTACCATATATAAATAGAGGATTGTAGGCAGAAGATGGATTTTTTTGCAACTGCCATACATGCTGAATAAGCATAGGTATTGCTATTTCCTACAACAAAAATTATCAAAGGTAAATTTAGGATTAAAAATCTTCTCTTTACTTGAATAGAAATTAAGATTATATGCCGTAGATTTCTTAGTATCATCTATTACCTTGTTGTTTTCTTTATATTCAAATTCAGGTTTAATGACAACACGGTAACTTTTACCTAAAAACTGACTTTAGGAATCTCAAAAACATGATTATATCTTCGGTTTAAGATATTAGAAGTAAACTCTTTATCTGTTGATAATTCAACAAGATTAGGGTTTTCTAAAAATATTATGTATCTTTACTTTTTGATATAAATGAATCATATGTAGCTTGAGTAACATTGCTTTTTATATCAAGAAGGACTTTTTAAGATTTCTTCTTTATTCAATTATGATGCCTCCCTAAAAATGATATAAATATATTGTATAGAATAATTAGATTTAAAAACAAGGTATATTGAATGGGAACTTTGAAAAATTTTTGATAAAAATATGTTTTTTAAAAAGTTATCCACAGGTTATTAATAAAAAGAGATGTTTATTTTGTAGTTATAAAAAGAGTTATCCACATATAGAGGATAACTTTATCATAATTATCCACATATAGCTTTTTAGGCTCAAAACGTTGATAAATTCAAATCTTGTATTGACATAGAATGTATATCAATATAAAAATGATTTTTGTATGCGTTTTTGAAATTTAGAAGATGCATGTAAGTTTACAAAAAGAGGAGGTAAAAACAATGAAACAGACATTTCAGCCTAAGAACAGGCAGAGAATGAAGGAACACGGCTTTAGAAAGAGAATGGCTACTAAGAATGGTAGAAACGTTCTAAAGAGAAGAAGAACTAAGGGAAGAAAAAGACTTTCAGCTTAGTAAGTGTTTTTAGTATGTTGAGACCCTAATGTAATAAGAAAAAGTCCGATTTTTGATAATATCTACAAAAAGGAAATTCTGTAGGAGATAGGTACATAGTACTATTCTGGAGAAAAGAACCACTTAGCCTATAATAGAACCGCTTTTTTTAGCGAGCAAAAAGTAGGTAATAGTGTGAGAAGAAATCGTGCAAGAAGACTGATGAAGGAAGGATATAGATATCTTTGTGATGGATTGGATTCAGGCTACGATTTTATATTCATAGCCAGAAATACTATTAACTATAAGAAAGAGGATGATGTAAAAAGATCAATTTCCTCAGCTTTGAGAAAGGCTAAAATAAAGAAAAATGTTTAGATTTATTGGTAAGATTGTTTCATTCTTCATGATAAAGCTAATTAGATTCTATCAGCTTTTTATATCTCCGCTATTTCCAAAGACATGTAGATTCTATCCAACTTGTTCTGCTTATTGCATACAGGCGCTACAGAAGTACGGACCTATTAAAGGCAGTTACTTAGGTATTAAACGAATTTTAAAGTGTCATCCTGGCAATCCAGGAGGTTACGACCCTTTAAAATAACGGAGGAATTTAGTATATGGCTTTATTTAATTTCTTAGCCAAAACCGTTTAGTATACTGCTCGCTTTCTTTTATAACATAACGGGACATTATTGGTTAGCAATTGTCCTCTTGTCAGTTCTGATAAGAGTAGCGATGTACCCACTATATAAGAAGCAGATTCTTTCAACTTCTGGCATGGCAGATATGCAGCCAAAGATGAACGAAATCAAGAAAAAGTATGCTAATGACAAAGACATGATGAACCAGAAAATAGCTGAGCTATACAAGGAGTCAGGTTTTAACCCAAGTGCGGGTTGTATGCCTATGCTTGTTCAGTTCATAGTTATTTCGGGTCTTTTTATTCTGCTTAGAAATCCTCTGAACTATGTCAATGATGAGAACATGGTGTTCGCTGTACACGAATCCTTCCTTTGGATTAAGGATTTATGTCAGCCAGACCCATGGATTTTGCCAATACTTTCGGGTATAGCAACATTTTTCTCTTTCTCAATGTCACAGCAGAACCAGCTAGGACAGCAGGGTTCAAATATGGGCATGGGAATGATGAAATATATATTCCCTATCATGATAGTTTGGTTAGGAAGATCATATCCAGCAGGCCTTGCAATTTACTGGTTTATCAGTAACTTTACTCAGATATTCTTCAACATCAGATTCAATAAGTTGAGAAAAGAATTGAAGGCAAAGGATAAAAAGGGTAAAAAGAAGAAAAAAATAATTAGTATTCACGTACACTCATTGGAGGAATCTATAAGATGAAAGTTTCGGAAAAATGGGGAACCGATGTGGATACCGCAGTTGAACTTGCTTTGCAGGAATTAAATGCAAGTAAGGAAGAGGTAGACATAGAAGTACTCGAGCAGCCTTCAAGAGGATTTTTTGGAATAGGATCAAAGCTTGCGCTCGTTAGAGTAAGCCTTAAGGATAAGGAAGAAGAGCTCAAGAAAGAAGATGATAAGCAAGAATTTGCAGAAGAAGTACAAGAAATATCCACTGAAGATGCAAATGTAGATAGTGAGAAGGCTTTTGAGGATAATGCAGAGGCAAGACATAAATCACCATCGCACAAGAAAAAGAAGAAAAAATCTATGAGAAATGACAGACCGCGCGATGATGAAAATCAGACAAGCGAACCTGTCATTCCAGAAATCGATATGTCTTCCCTAAATGATTTGGAAGAGGATAACGCAGCATTTGTATTCCTAAAGGGTCTCGTAGAAGAGATGGGAATAGAGCTTGACGTTGTCGGCAAAACAGACGGAACTGATTTGTTCTTCCTCTTAGAAGGAAAGGACTCTGGAACCGTAATAGGCAAGAGAGGAGCAACTCTCGACGCAATTCAGTACTTGACTAGCCTTGTGGTAAATAAGGGTAACGGAGAGTATATTCGCGTAGTTGTTGATGCTGAGAATTATCGAGCAAAGAGAGAAAAAGCCTTGGAAAAGCTAGCAAAGAGACTAGCAGAAAAGGTAGTAAGAAGCCGTAGGCCATTTAAGCTAGAGCCTATGAATCCTTACGAGAGAAAGATCATTCACGCAACACTACAAAAAGATCCACGCGTTACAACAAAGAGTGAGGGTCAGGATCCATACAGAAGGATTCATATCGAACTTAAATAGTAGATTAGGCTGTCGCTTTGCGGCAGCCTTTTGTAATCAAAGGAAGATTTATGGAAAGTACAATAGCTGCTATAGCAACCTCTCCGGGAGAAAGCGGAATTGGAATTATAAGGATAAGTGGAGAAGAATCACTAAATATCCTAAACAAAAATATTTTATCCAGCGAGCAAAAATTTAGAGCCAAAGGATAATCATAGACAACTTATATACGGCCACATAAAAGACGAAAGAGGACACATTATAGATGAAGTTCTAGCTGTCTATTTTCCTGCGCCAAAGACCTACACAGCTGAGGATGTAGTAGAGATAGATTGTCACGGTGGAATTGTACCTTTATCGAATACACTTTCACTTGTCTTTACGTTGTGGTGCTGATTTAGCAGAGCCTGGTGAGTTTACAAAGAGAGCTTTTTTAAATGGAAGGCTTGATTTAACACAGGCTGAAGCCGTAATTGATGTCATAAATTCAAAGACAAATTCCTCTTTTGATGTAGCTATGGAACAGTTAAGGGGAAAATTCTCGAAAGAGATAAATGAAATACGTAAGGAAATAACGGATGTTTTAGTTGATATTGCAGTTAATATTGACTATCCAGACGAGGATATAGAGTTTATACTTTATGATAAACTAGAAAAAGAGCTTAGGCAGATAAAAGAAAAAATCGATTATCTCATAGGAAGCTCTGATACGGGTAGGATTTTGAGAGAAGGCCTTAATGTTGCGATTGTAGGTCGTCCAAATGTTGGAAAAATCATCTTGATGAATGCTATACTCAGAGAGTCAAGGGCTATAGTAACTGAAATTCCTGGAACGACAAGAGATACGATAGAAGAGCTCATAAATGTAGGGGGAATTCCTGTAAATCTAATAGATACAGCGGGAATTAGAACTACCGATGATGTGATTGAGCAAATCGGTATAGATAAATCAAAGAAGTCTTTAGAATCAGCTGATCTAGTTATATTTATGATAGATTTAACATCTGAGATTTCTGATGAGGACTACGATATTCTTAGTCAAGTAGATAAGTCGAAAGCTTTTTAATTTTATTCAATAAGGCTGATCAGGACTGCTAGAATAAAAATGAAGATATGATTTCTTTTGCTGATGGCATGCGCTATATGCTAACTTCTGTTAACGATAGTAAATCGGTTGATGAGATTGAAAAATGCAATCTTTGAGAAGGCAGGTGGAAATCTCTTGCTAGGAAAAAGAAAGTGAAACTGACAGGCTTGCAGGATCACCAAAGAGCAATATAGTTACAAATGCAAGACATAAGAACATGTTAGAAAGAGCAAGTGTTTCACTTGGAGAAGCTATTAATGCAGTCAGCGGAAATATTCCTTTGGAATTCCTAGAAATAGATATTAGAAATGCATACGAAGAGCTCGGATTTATAACAGGTGACTCGGTGCAGGATGATGTCATAGATGAGGTATTTAGTAGATTTTGTTTAGGTAAATAAATCTCAATCATATCAAAATGGAGAAATAGATGGACCAGTATTTAATGGGAAAATACGATGTAATCGTCATAGGAGCAGGGCATGCAGGCTGCGAAGCAGCACTTGCAGCAGCTAGAATGGGAAGCAAGACAATTATGTTCTCTATAAATTTAGAGGCCATAGCTATGATGCCTTGCAATCCTTCTATTGGTGGAACTGGAAAAGGGCCATCTAGTGAGGGAAATTGATGCTCTTGGCGGTGAGATGGGTGTAAATATAGATAAGACTTTTATACAAAGTCGAATGCTAAATACAGCAAAAGGACCTGCAGTTCATTCTCTTCGAGCACAGGCTGATAAATATCAATATCACCTTGAGATGAAAAGACCATAGAAAAGCAGGAAAATCTCTTTATGAAGCAGGATGAAATAATCGATATAATAATTGAAGATGGAAAAAGCCTGCGGAGTTATCACAAGAAATCACGCCGTTTACAGGGCAAAGGCTGTTATAATTGCAACTGGAACCTTCCTTCGTGGAAAGATATTTATAGGAGACAGCGCTTATTCAAGTGGACCAAACGGACTTGCACCTGCAAATGAGCTTTCGAATAGACTTGCTGAATATGGAATAAAGCTAAGACGATTTAAAACTGGAACTCCAGCGAGGGCACTGGCATCAACCTTTGATTATTCAAAGATGCTAGAGCAGAAGGGCGATGAGAAAAATCGTGCCGTTTTTCTTTCCTTAACGATAAAATTGATAAGGAACAGGTTTCATGCTGGCTCACATATACAAACAGTAGAACTCATGAGATAATCAGAGACAATTTTAACCGTTCCGCTTTATTTGGTGGACAAATTGAGGGAATAGGACCAAGATACTGTCCTTCAATAGAAGATAAGGTTAATCGTTTTGCCGAAAAGGAAAGACACCAGCTCTTCATTGAGCCAGAAGGACTTGATACAGAGGAAATGTATATCCAGGGAATGAGCTCAAGTCTTCCAGAGGACGTTCAGAGAGATTTCTATCAAAGTATAGAAGGACTTGAGAATATAGTTATTACTAGACCTGCATACGCAATAGAATATGATTGCATAGATCCGCTAGAATTAAAATTAAATTTGGAGAGCAGGGTAATAGAGAAGTTATTTTGTGCTGGACAGTTTAATGGAAGCTCGGGATACGAGGAGGCAGCTGCTCAGGGACTAATGGCAGGCGTGAATGCACATTTGGCAATAAATGGTAAAAATCCTTTTATTCTTGCGAGAAACGAGGCTTATATTGGCGTTCTAATCGACGATTTAATAACTAAAGGTACTAACGAGCCTTACAGAATTATGACGAGCAGAGCGGAATATAGGCTGCTTCTGAGACAAGACAATGCAGATGATAGGTTGACAGAGAAGAGTTATGAGATAGGACTAGCCTCTGAGGAGAGATTTAACAGACTTAAATCAAAGCAAGAGGAAGTTACGAGAGAAATAGAAAGACTAAGCTTGGTAACACCAGCTGTGGCGGAAACAAATGCATATTTGGGAAAAAATTAACAGTTCTCCAGTTGAGGGTAAAATTAGCCTTTGCAGATCTTCTAAAGCGACCAGAGGTAACATACGAAAACCTGCTAGAAATAGACAAGGAAAGACCTGAAATGTCTGAGCATGCAAGAGCTCAGGTTTCAGTAGAAATAAAATATCAAGGCTATATAAAGAAGCAAATTCAACAGGTTGAGAAAGTTTAAAAAACTCGAGAGAAAACCGCTATCTAGCGATATAGATTATGAGCAAATAGACGGTCTCAGAATTGAAGCAGCACAGAAACTTAATAAGATTAAGCCAGTATCTTTAGGACAGGCCTCGAGAATTTCAGGCGTGTCACCAGCAGATATAAATGTGCTTCAGGTTCATTTAGAAAAGGAGAAGAGAATTGAAAAAGCAAAATCTTAAAGAAGAACTTAAAGCTCTTGCACTCCCTAGTGACGATGACACCTTGAGACAGTTTGAACTCTATATGAATGGCGTTCTTGAATGGAATGAAAAAAATCAATCTGACTGCAATTACTGAGGAAGATGATTTTTGTAGAAAAGCATTATATTGATTCACTAAAGCTAGCCAAATTAGGCTTATTAAAACCTGGTAACAGGGTTATGGATCTCGGAACAGGTGGTGGATTTCCTGGAGTTCCACTAGCTATAGTATATCCACAGACTGATTTTATCCTAGCAGACTCGCTGAACAAGAGATTAAAAGTAATAGATGAACTTTGTGTGGAAATCGGCATAAGCAATGTTAGCACAGTTCATGGGAGAGCTGAAGATTTAGGACATAACCAAGAGTATAGGGAAACCTTTGATTACTGTGTTTTCGAGAGCGGTTGCAAACCTATCAACTCTATGTGAATATTGCCTCACCTATGGTCAAACCAGGAGGATATTTTTATCGCGTATAAGACGGCAACGGCAGAAGAGGAAATCAAAAATGCTGAAAAAGCAATAAAAATTCTCGGTGGAGGAAAAGCAGAAATCATATCTTCGGACCATGAAAAATATTGATCACTGCTTTGTAAAAATGAAAAACTGCAAAAACACTGCAAGGCAATATCCAAGAAAAGCGGGAACGCCGTCAAAACAGCCATTATAAGTATGATAGAATAGAGAATGTTTCACGTGAAACATTCTCTATTTTTATAAAAAAAGTGGAAAAAGCTCTATTTGGTATATAATAAATCAAGTCCATTTTTGACTATGGAGGATAAGAAATTGGGAAAAGCAATAGCAATATTTAACCAAAAGGGGTGGAGTTGGCAAGACAACTACAAACATCAATTTAGGTGCATGCCCTAGCACTTTTGGGAAAGAAAGTTTTTAATTTTAGATATTGATCCTCAGGGTAATACGACAAGTGGAATCGGAATTAAGAAAAAGAGTCTCGATTACACGGTCTACGACCTTTTGATTGAGGATGATTTTGATACCAAAAAAGCAATTCTACATACAAATATAAAGGGGCTGGATATAATTCCAGCAAGTGTAGATTTAGCAGGTGCCGAAATTGAACTTGTTCAGATTGAGGGAAGAGAACAAAGGCTTAGAAAGGCTATAGATAAGGTAAGACAAAAGTATGATTACATATTCATCGATTGTCCACCTTCGCTAGGTCTTCTAACTATAAACTCTTTGACAGCTGTTCAGAGCGTACTTATTCCTATTCAGTGTGAGTTCTACGCTCTTGAAGGTGTTAGCCAGCTTGTTAGCACAATCGAAATTGTAAGAAAGAACCTCAATAAGGAGCTTGAGATTGAAGGCGTAATTCTGAGCATGTTCGATGGACGTACTAATCTATCTGTTCAGGTTGTTCAAGAAGTCAAGAAGTACTTTGGGGCAAAGGTGTATTCGACGGTTATTCCAAGAAATATTAGACTTGCTGAGGCACCAAGCTATGGTATGGCCATAACAGAATATGATCCTAAGTCAAGGGGTGCAGAAGCGTATAGAGAATTTGCTGAGGAATTCCTCGAAAGGGAGGAAGAGTAATGGCAACTAAGGGAAAGAAGAGTGGACTAGGCAGAGGCCTTGATGCGTTATTTGCTGACCGTGAAGTTGCGGTTAATGAGGATATTAAGCTTCCAGCTCAGGAGGAATCAGGTGATAGTGTCAAATATATAAATATAAATGACATCAAACCTAATCACGGGCAACCTCGTAAGACTTTTGATCCAGAGAAGATAAGTGAACTTGCTAGGTCAATAGAGGAACACGGAATAATTCAGCCACTGGTTGTGACAAAGGCCGAAGTAGGGTATGAGATTGTCGCAGGAGAGAGGCGCTGGAGAGCCGCAAGAGAAGCAGACATAAAGAAGGTGCCTTGCCTTGTGAGAACTCTTACAGATGAAGAAAATATGCTTCTTGCAATAATCGAGAATATGCAAAGAGAGAGATCTAAACCCTATAGAGGAAGCTGAGGGTCTAGAGAAAATGATCAAGGTTTATGGCTTTACGCAGGACAAGGTTTCTAAGAGTGTAAGTAAGTCAAGACCTTATATTACCAATGCTTTGAGGCTTTTAAATCTCCCAGAAAGCGTGAGAAAAGAGGTTGCTGAAGGTAGACTTTTCAGCAGGTCATGCAAGAGCTATTCTTTCAGCAGATAATTTCCAGAAACAGGAAGAACTTTGCAAGAGAGTTATCGCAGAAGGACTTTCGGTTAGAGAAACAGAAAAGCTTGCAAGCACCGAAAAACAGAAGAGAAACAAGGCTCTAAAGCGTGTTAAACCTAAGGAAATTCTCAGTGTGGAGAATGAACTTAAAGATATTTATGGTACGAAGGTAAATATTGAAGCAAAGGGAAAGGGCGGATCATTCAACTCCACTATTACAGCATGGATGAACTGAATAGATTGATAGATATTCTCAGAGTTGCAAATATAAATTCGTAATGGAGAAGTAAAGATGACAGAAAAAGTGGCAAAACGCATTATATCAGCCGACCTTCCTATGCCGATGTGCATAGTTAATAGGGATGGTAAGGTAACCAGTGCGAACAGATTCATAGACAGAGTCTTCCCTACAAAGGAATAGAAGATGCCGATTTTTTTGCTCTCACAGGTATAAAGATAAAATCACTTTTAGATGGGGATAATAAGTATCTACTCGATAGAAATGGCCGAAAGTTTAGAGTGATTGCAGATAGCGATAAGAATGAATATGGCGATGATATCATCGTATTTTTTTCAGAGATGTCACAGGATATGAAGATCTTAAGAAGAAATACGTTTCTGAGAAAGTATGTGTATGTCGTATAAACGTAGATAACTACGACCAGTTTGCAGGCTCTGTAACACCAGAGACCGGCATGTCGGTAACTAGTCAGGTTGATCGCATCATTAGAAAGTGGGCAGCTGACATAGATGCATCCCTTGATAAAATCAAGGACACGATATACAACGTATACTTTCAGTACGGACATTTTGAGGAGCTTGTAAACAACAAGTTTTCTATTCTAGATGATGTGAGAAAGATAGATACAGGAGCAGATTTTCCACTGACACTTAGCATGGGCCTTGGAATAGGGTGGTGCAAACATATTGGAAACCTCAGAGTATGCGGGTCTGCGGCACTTGACCTTGCGCTAGGACGCGGAGGAGACCAGGTTGTTGTCAAGGAGGAATCCGAAATCAGCTACTTCGGTGGTAAGACGCAGTCCATAGAAAAGGGTAGCAAGGGTAAGTCGAGAATCATTGCTCATGCTTTGAGAAAACTTATCGAGCAGTCTAATCGAGTTTTGATTATGGGGCATCAAAATGCGGACATGGACGCATTTGGCTCTGCACTTGGAATTTACAGAATGTGTATCAACAGTGGAACTGAGGCGCACATTATTATTGATCAGGTGAATGATACTATGCAAGCCGTATATGACCAGGTAAGAGCGACGCAAAACTATAATCTTGATTCAACAGAGAAAGCTAATGCTTTGATAGAGTCAGATACTCTGCTAGTTATCGTAGATACGCAAAGACCTAGCTATTTAGAGGCTCCAGAACTTTTGGATAAGACGGAGAGAATCGTTGTAATAGACCATCACCGAAGGGCTGAGGACTATATCACGGGAGCAACATTATCATATATTGAAACATATGCATCGTCAGCTTCAGAGCTTGTAACAGAGATGCTTCAATATGTAATTCCGAGAAAATCACTCGTAAAACTTGAGGCAGAAGCGCTTCTTGCGGGTATAACATTAGATACAAATAGATTTGCTGTAAAGACTGGAGTTAGAACATTTGAGGCAGCTGCATGGCTTAGAAGAGCCGGTGCTGACACAACAGAGGTGAAGAGATTCTTCCAAATCGATCCAGATACATTTAAAGTTAGGGCCAAGGCTATTGCAAATGCAAGTTTCTATGATGGTGGCATTGCAGTATCAATATGTGAGGGACAAAATCAGGATGCTCAGGTAATCAATGCACAGGTTGCTGACGAGCTCCTAAATATCAAAGGAATAAGAGCTAGCTTTGTTGCAGGGGTAAACGATAAAGGAATTACCTGCATAAGTGCAAGGTCGCTTGGAGACATAAATGTTCAGGTTCTACTTGAGAAAATCGGTGGAGGCGGACATTTGAATACCGCGGGAGCTCAGGTTAAAGAAAAACCTGAGGAAGTGCTAGAGATAGTACTGGGATTATTAGAAAAAAAGGAGAAAAATGAAAGTAATACTTAAACAGGATGTAAAAAGGTACAGGTAAGGCTGGTGAAGTTCTTGAGGTAAGCGATGGTTTTGCAAGAAACATGCTTCTCAAGAAGGGACTAGCGGTTGAGGCAACAAAGGCAAAATCTAGAAGCCTAGAGAAGCAGAAAGAACTCGAAATCCAGCAGGAAAAGGAAAAACAGAGAACAGGCTCAGAGCATGGCTGAGGCGCTTAAGGATAAGAAGGTTGTTATCAAGACAAAGTCAGGTGAAGGCGGTAAACTCTTTCGGTTCGATCACCTCAAAGGATATCGCTGATGCTATCAAAGAGCAGCTTGGAATGGATATCGAAAAGAAGAAAAATTGAGCTTGCAAACCCACTTAAGCAGCTTGGTAGCTTTGATGTAGTAGTCAAGCTATATCACGAGATCAAAGGTGAGATCGAGGTTGAGCTTGTAGATTAGGAGTCGAAAATGACAGAAAAGATACCTCCGCATAATAAAGAAGCAGAGCAGTCCGTACTAGGCGCTGCAATGCTTGATAAGGATGCACTTTTTGATGTACTTGAAACGGTAAAGGCTGATGATTTCTACGATGCAGCTCATAAGGAAGTCTACGATGTAATCCTAGAGCTTGGTAGAAGAAACGAATCAGTAGATATCGTTACTGTTTGCGATGAACTAAAAAAAGCGTGGAAGCCTCGAAATAGCAGGTGGAAGAGCATATATTGCATCGCTTACAGCGAATGTGCCATCTGCGAAGAATGCAGTAGGTTATGCTAAGATTGTAGCCGAAAAGGCACAGCTTAGAAGGCTTATTAAGGCCGCTGATGAGATAAGAGAAAAGAGCTTTGAGGAGAGTGAGGATGCAGGATATATCCTCGACTTTGCAGAGCAGAACATATTTGAAATTGCGCAGAAACGCCGGAAGAACGACTACTCACACATCAAAGATGTCATCATGGAAAACGTTGAGATGATTGACAAAGCTGCAGGTTCAGACGGCGATGTTACGGGTATTCCTTCAGGCTTTACAGAAATCGATAAGATTACAGGAGGTTTCCAGCGTTCTGACCTCATAATCCTAGCGGCAAGACCTGCTATGGGAAAGAGTTCATTTGCGCTAAATATTGCTCTTAATGCAGCGAAGAGGGGATCAAAGGGAATCATCATCTTTAACCTTGAGATGCCTAAGGACCAGCTTGGACAAAGACTTCTTTCGATGGAAAGTAACATTGAGCTTTCAAATATCAGAAAGGGTAAGATAGAGATAAATGACTGGCAGAAGATAAACATAGCAGCTGATATTCTATCAAAGACAAGCATCACTATAGACGATACTCCAGGTATCACTGTTATGGAGATGAAAAATAAGTGCAGAAGAATGAAGGCGGAGTATGGACTTGACCTTGTGATTGTCGACTATCTACAGCTTATGACGTCTGAAGGTAGATCTGAGAGCAGGCAGCAAGAAATCAGTAAGCTTTCAAGATACCTGGAAGTTGCTTGCTAGAGAGATGGACTGTCCAGTGCTAGTACTTTCACAGCTTTCACGTGCACCAGAACTTAGAAATGACCACAGACCTATGCTTTCCGACCTTAGAGAATCAGGCTCAATCGAGCAGGATGCGGATATGGTAATATTTCTCTATAGAGATGACTACTATAACGAGGAGAGTGAAAAGCCAAATGTTTGCGAAGTCATTATCGCAAAGCATAGAAACGGTGAGACCGCAAGACGCGATTTGACCTGGGTAGAAAGATATACCAAGTTCAGCGACATGGTATAGTTTAGCGCGCCATTATTGGCGAGCACATAGCAGATTATTAGGAGAAATCCATGAAATATATCAAAGCAAAAAGACGAGATATGTATCTTGGTGATATGCCTCTCGAGAACATTTTCATAAATGAATTTCTTCCGATAGCACCGGGGGAATTTGTTAAGGTGTACCTTTATGCAAGGCTTTACGCAGAGTTAGGCTACCCGCTGGATAATGCTCAGATGTCCAAGGAGCTTGCAGTTGATGAAAAGACAATCATTGAAGCCTGGGAATACTGGGAGGATATGAACGCCATCAAAAAGCGCTTCTACGGAGAGGGCAAGGCTGACTTTGCAGTCGAGTTTATAGACCTCAAAGAATTGATTTACGGTGGAGCTAAGGGAGAAGAACAAAAGGATTCGCAGGGCGTTGAACCTGTGAGCGTTTTTGGTAGCGAGGCAATTCCTGTTTTGATGCCAAAGATAGAAAAGATTTTAGGACGCACTTTATCTAGCAGTGACATGCAAAGTGTCATATCGTGGATAGACGATGTGAAGGCGACGCCTGAAGTTGTTGAAAAAGCAGTGGTTTATTGTTCAGATAAGGGCAAGGTTAGCTTTAAATACATAGAAAAAGTAATCGAGGAATGGACCAAGATTGGTATCAAAACTAGTGAGGATGTCGACAATTATCTTGAAGAAAACGACCAGAGACACGTAAGGTATAGACGTGTTATGAAGGCGCTAGGTTTTTCGAGAAACCCTTCCGAGGAAGAGCAGAGACTCATGGACAGCTGGTTTGATGAGATGGGCTTTAAGATGGATAAGGTGCTAGAGGCTTGCAGTAAGACTGCCGGAATTTCGAATCCTAATCTGAAGTATGTGAACTCCATTCTCGACAACTGGAGAAAGGAAGCAAGTGAAGATAACAGGGATGTAAACGAAAAGAAACCTGTGAGCAGATCTGTTTTTGAACAAGTACTACGATTTCTTGCGCAAGAAGGCAGAAACAGATGCAGATGCTAGACGTAAGGAAATCTACAAGAAGCTTCCAAAGATAAAGGAAATAGAGAAAAGTATTCATTCCTTGAGTGCAAAGCTTTCAGGAATGATGCTATACGGACAGGATAATGGCGAGTCTAAGAGCCTAAATGATGAGATGAATATGCTATACGAGGAGCGCGCCATCATTTTGACCGAAAATAACTACGATATGGATTACATGGAAGAGAGATATAAGTGTAATCTGTGCGATGACACGGGGATTATGGATACGGGAGAGAGATGTTCTTTGTATAGAACAAAGGATGATTGAGGCTGAGGAATGGCAAAGTCAACGAGAAAAAGCGAAGAAAAAAATTAAATACAGGTAGATTGGTTCTGTCTTTTGATAGTTCTTTTTCTCCTCATAGGCTGTGCGTTTTCAATAAAGAAGATTGTTACGCTTCACATTGAGAAAAAACCACCTCGAGAAGACCCAAAAAGAGCTAGAGCAGAAGAAGGATGACCTTACTGCAGAGCTCAAGAATGTCAACGAACTCGACTACATCGAGGAGCAGGCTCGAAAACAGCTCAAGATGATTAAGCCGGGCGAGGTTCTTTATGTCCTAGATGGCAAAAAGGATAAGATTAATAAGGACAAATAATAATGGAAGAAAAAGCCGGTTATTAACGAGGTCATCGTTGTCGAGGGAAGGGATGACACTGCCGCTATAAACAAGGCAGTAGAGGCTGTAACCATAGAAACTCACGGTTACGGAATCTCGGCAGCAACATGGAAAAAAACTAGATAATGCGTATGAAACTAAAGGGCTGATTGTAATGACGGATCCTGACCACGCAGGTCGCAAGATAAGGGAGCGAATCTGCGCTAGGGTATCCTGATGCAAAGCAGGCCTTTTTGACCGCTGCAAAAGCTGAGAAAAACGGAGACATTGGTATAGAAAAACGCAAGACCTGAGGACATAGTCAATGCACTGAAACTCGCAAAGTGCACGATTACAGGAAGAAGAGAGGAGTTTTTCTTCTGCGGACCTCAGCGATAATGAACTTATAGGTGGTGAATCATCAAAGGAGAGGCGCACCTTGCTTGGCGACTTGCTCGGGCTTGGTTATTGCAACGGCAAGTCTCTGCTGAAGAAGCTCAATTTGATGGGAGTTAGCCGCAATGATTTTGATGAAGCAATCAGAAAGGTGAACGAGAAGCTTGGAAATAGCTAAAAACATGGAATTATATTCCCTAAGCACTTTAAACTACATAAGGAAAAAGTTTGGATTTCACAATGCAAAGAGTTTGGGTCAGAACTTTTTGACTGACAAAGGTGTAATAGACAGTATTATTGAGGCGACGAACATAAGCGAGGAGGATCTCGTTATCGAGATTGGACCTGGCGTCGGTGTTTTGACAGTTGAAGCTGCAAAGGAAGCAGGAAAGGTTTGTGCGATAGAAATCGACAAAAATTTGCTCCCTGTACTTGACTTTTACGCTGAAAGGGTACGACAATATTGAAGTCATAAATCAAGATGTTCTTAAGACGGATTTGAACGACATCATAAAGTCTTCAAAATTTCAACATACTAAGGTAATAGGAAATCTGCCATACTATATAACTACACCTATCATCATGTATCTGCTCGAAAATGAGATAAACATCGAGTCGATAACAATTATGATGCAGAAGGAAGTTGCTGATAGAATCATGGCAGGGCCAGGAAGTAAAACTTTTGGGGCTATTTCGCTTGCAGTGCAATATTACTGCGAGGTCAGTGAGGTCACTGAGGTACCAAAAGAGGTATTCTATCCTGTACCAAAGGTTGATTCTGCAGTTCTCAAGCTGAGCATAAGGGCGGAAAAAGCAGGTGCATCCAAAGAGCGAAAAGCTGATGTTCAATTGCATCAAAGCAGGCTTTGGGCAGAGGCGCAAGACGATTTCCAATTCCCTAACGGGAGCGGGCTTCAGCAAGGATGAGATAAAACAGGCATTAGAGAGGCTAAATATTGAGCCTACAAGGAGAGCGGAGACACTCTCAATAGAGGATTTTGCTGCAATTTCAGACGAACTTGCAGTATTTGTGGAGAAAAAGGATGAGTAAGCTACAGAGCGCGAGACAGAAGATCGGGCAAAACGGCATAGTGCTTTTGCTTGATCTTAGGGATTTGCAATCAATCTGATTATAGAGACACTCGCAAGAAAAATATTTAGGTGGATTTAGTTTTTTTAATACATAGTCCAATAATCTTTTTGTATAACAGCTTAATTATAGCTGCTACACTTTCTATTTCATGTCTTTTTCAAAAGACGGTCGTTTTTCATGGTCATCATATCGACCATCTGGCTTGCGATTGGTGTGGCAAACGGTGTAATCTTGCTCGAAAAGAATGACGCCTTTTACCGTTAAAGACCTATCGTCAATTACCGATGCGGCTACAATTTTAACGAATTACTTTAACAGATTCCAGCTTTCTATCATAGCGGGCGTTTTGATTTTGCTCGTTATCACTATTGTAATTCTTTGGATTAAGCTGCCAAGAAAGAACATGACAGGTAAGTTCAAACAAAGCGTTGCCATGGTAGCTCTAGTTGTTGCGGTTACATTTGGTGCAACATGGGGACTTATCAAAACCAATGTGCTTGCGACCTTCTTTGGAAACCTAGCTTACGCGTATCAGGACTACGGTGCACCGTACTGCTTTGTTAATACATGGCTGAACACGGGTATCCACAAGCCTGCAGGATATAGCGAAACGGCAATGAAGGACATACTAGCGAAGGCAAATATTAAAGACGGAAAAAGAGGCACTAGAAGTAAAGAACACGGATATAGGAAAGAAATCTCCTAATATCATTTTCCTGCAGCTAGAGTCGTTCACAGATCCGCAGCTTTTCAATAAGATAAAGCTTTCGACTGATGCAATACCTTATTTCAGAAATCTGATGGCTAATTATTCTTCTGGATATCTGACAGTTCCAGCTTGCAGGTGCCGGAACTGCAAATACCGAGTTTGAGGTCATGACTGGACTTTCAGTTAAGTTCTTTGGACCAGGAGAATATCCATTCAAGTCAGTTTTGAGAAATACACCAGCAGAGAGCATCGCATTAGACCTAAAGAACAGAGGCTACTCAACGCATGCAATCCATAATCATAGAGCTTTGTTCTATAACAGAAACGAAGTATTTAAGAATATTGATATGACACATTCACATCACTTGAGTACATGAGTGACGTGCCAAAGACACCAAAGAACTGGGCCAAGGATAAGATTTTTGACGAACCAGATTATGGAGGCGCTAAATTCTACAGAGTCCAGAGATTATATATACACGATTTCTGTTCAGGGACACGGAAAGTACCCAACGGAGCAGCTCGTGAAGAACCCAAAGGTTACGGTTACTGATGCTCCATCACAGGATCTAAAGTGGAAGTATGAGTATTATGTAAATCAGCTTTATGAGATGGATCAGTTTGTAAAGGAACTTACAGACACGCTATCAAAGCTAGAAGAACCTACAATCCTCGTAATGTACGGAGACCATATCCCAGCGCTTGATATCACAGCAGATTCATATGATAAGGATCTATATCAGACACCTTATGTAATCTGGTCTAACTTTGATATGGAAAAGCAGGATAAGGACCAGCACGCCTACGAGCTAACTGCAGATGTCTGCGATAGAGTGGGAATACACGAGGGAACAGTATTTAAATATCAGCAGAACACCGATCATAATGATAAGAGCTTCCTAGAGGGACTCAACCTCTTAGCATACGATATGCTATACGGTGACCGCTACATATACGGTGGAAACAAGAATGCAGTCAAGGCTACAAAGATGAAGATGGGCGTTAAGACCGTTAAGATTGATAAGGTTGTAAACGTAGGTGGAAGATATTACATCAAAGGTCAAAACTTCACCGAGTACAGTAAGGTTACGCTAAACGGCGAGCCATTATCAACAATTTACCTCGGTCCGACACTTCTTGGACTTCAGGAAGAGGTAGATCCAGATAAGGCAAAGGAAATGAAGGTTAGCCAGATTGATAAGTCGAATAAGGAAATAATAAGTACCACGGAATAAAAATAAAGGGCTAAGAAATTAGCCCTTTAGATTTATCTTTATACTTATGTTTAGCTCAGTAGCTAACTATGAAAGCTGACCATAGAACTAAGCCTGTTTTAGGCCAAGTGTTATAAGCTCGTTTAACTCAGGAAGAGAAAGCTTTCTCAGTGTGCACTTTCCGATAGAATCTGGGACGATGATGTTAATCTGTCCATCACGGATTTTTCTTATCCTTGAGGGCAAGCTTATAGATATCTTTGGCATTGTAATCAAGAGAAGTATCAAAGCCAAACTCCTTAAGAATCTCGGTAAGTTCACCGCTTATGTCATTAGGTGTAAGACCTAGAGCATAGGCACCTCTTGCCTCGGCAATCATGCCCTTTGCAACAGCTTGACCGTGAGTTACAGTGTAGGAACTGAGCTTTTCGATTCCGTGGCCTATGGTGTGTCCGAAGTTGAGGAGCTGCCTGAGGCTAGTCTCGCGTTCATCGGCCTCTACAAGTGATTTCTTGATGGAGATACAACGCTCAATAACGTATTCGTAGTTATGTTTGCGAATCTGATCTAGAAGTCCAGCCTCTGCGATTACAGCATTTTTGGTTGCTTCTGCAATACCTTCGAGAAGGATTTCATTTGGAAGCGTCTCATAAATCTTACTGTCGCAAACGACCAGTGAAGGTTGCCAAAATACACCGGCGAGGTTCTTTCCTCCGAGGAGGTTTATACCAGTCTTTCCACCGATAGCAGTATCTATGGAAGCCTGAAGAGTTGTTGGAACAACCACATAGTTGATTCCGCGCATATATGTTCCTGCGGCAAAGCCAGCAAGGTCACAAACTACACCACCGCCCAAAGCAAGTACTAAATCGCTTCGGGTAAGGCCCTCATCAGCAAGAGCTTCGAGGATGTTGGAGTAGGTTGTCAAATTCTTTGAGTGCTCCCCAGAAGGGAACAAAATCTTAGACGTCTGATAACCCGATTCTATGAGCGAGGTCATCACCACCTGAGCATAAAGGCCATTGACAGTGCTGTCTGTGATAACGCAGACATGTCTTGGCGAAAAAGACAGGCTTAAGGAACTCGCCTATTTTTAGAAATCAGGTCGTGTCCGATAAGGATGTCATATGGAGTTGAAGTTGAAACTGTAAATTTTTTTCATATTTATCTCCCAGTGGTGTGATTCACTAAATACATATGAATAATACCATATATATATTTATTTTTGCAAAATGACGAGGCTTAACGATGAAAAACTCTAAAGAAAAAGCTTAAAAAAATCATAATATTTTTTTCTGATACTGCTTATTGCAGCTGTACTTGGCGTTAACTTTTATGTCATCAAAACAGCTTCACCGAGCTTGCAATACTCTATAGATACACAGGAAAGCAGCATATCAGACAGCGATTCACAAAAATTAGCTGAAGAAAAAGCAGATTGCATTATGATTCTCGGAGCAGGCATCATAGATAGGGAGACTCCGTCGGAAATCCTAAAGGATAGACTTGATGCTGGTATTGCACTATACAAAAAGGCGTTGCACCTAAGATTCTCCCTCACAGGAGATAACGGTCAAAAGGGAGCATAACGAGCTTCATGCAATGCTAAGCTACTGCATAAAAGCAAGGTGTACCAAAGAGCGATATTTTTGTGACCATGCGGGATTCTCAACATCGGAATCCATGGTGAGAGCGAAGAATATTTTTGATGTAAATAAGCTAATAATTGTAACGCAAAAATACCATGAGTATAGAGCCATCTATCTTGCAGAGGCAGAAGGAATGGATGCGATAGGTGTGAGTGCTGATCAGCATGACTTTGAGGGAGCAAGCTATAGGGAAGCACGCGAGATTTTAGCAAGGAATAAGGACTTTATAATAAATCATCTTGGAAATAGAAAAGCTGTGGGTGGAGAGAAAATCTCCTTACAGGGAGATGGAAGCATTTCGCACGGCGAATAATTCAAATTCGTTTTTATAGAGGTATATTATGTCAAATCTAACAAAGAAGGCTCTTAGAGAGACCATGATTAAAGCTCTGAATGAGAGACCACTTGATAAAATTAAGGTAAAGGAATTGGTAGAGGAGTGTGGAGTTAATCGCAATACATTTTACTATCACTATAAAGATATCTATGAGCTTTTGGCAGATATTTTTGAGACTGAGACAGAGGAAATTGCTGAAACGCTAAAGAATGATGATGGCAACTGGGAGAGTATTTTCGTAGAATCCTCGCGATTTGCTCTAGATAACAAGAGGCTTATATTCAATGTATATAACTCGATAAGCAGGGAAACCCTTGAGCGTTATCTATACAATGTTTCAACGCACATTGTTGCGAAAATATGTGAATCAGCAGGCAAGAGGTATGAATGTGAGCGAAAGGGACAAAGAGTTAATTATACTGTTTTATAAGCATGCGGTTGTCGGTATTGTTCTCGAATGGCTACAGCGTAGGATGAAGGATGAGCCTGAGGCCGCAATAAGACGATTGTGCGATTTGATGTATGACAGCGTAAAAAAACGCTTTAAAGAATGCAGAAATAAAGTAATTTAGGTACTTTAAATTATCGTGTGGGTTTGAAAAAGTGAACTCTAAATTATCGTGTGGGTGAGGTTTTTCATAAACTCTAAATTATCGTGTGGGTACCAATGAAATCAAGAGCACTTCAAGCTCAAATGCCTGAAGTGCTTTTTGAATGCTTACTCTCTAATTTTCTTGTATGTACCTCTTTTTCTTTTAGGAACACTATACCTGTGCAGGCTATCGTTTAGTGCATATTGAACATCTCGTGAAAGCGAATAGATAACTCTCTTTCTAAAGCGTGTAAAATTACTAATTCCTCTAGATACTGCCAGATAAGTACGCAGTTTTCCGTTAACATTTTCAGTGAATGAGTTAGATAGTTTTCTGTCATCATAGGGTCTAAGATATGAGTTTAGGATTTCCTCTCTCCAGTTAATGAGTATCTCTGTAAACTCCTTAAACTGCCTAATTCCGGATGTTTTTAAAGGCTTTAAGCATATCATCATAAACATTAATAGCTTCATCATATGAGCAGTCTTTATTCATATTTCGATAAAGCTCCTTAAGGCTATATGCTTTAGATAATTCAGGAAAAGTTTTGAATATCATTTCTCTTAAATCTCTTCTGTTAAGCTTGCATTTGAAACGTGAATTGTATACCTTGTCATTATCAAGGTATACACTGTCTTTTGTTAGAAGATGGCTCCATTTCTTAAGCAGATAATATGCATTTGAACCATATATAGAGAGGAAATCAGAGCCATCCTAAATGGTGAGGAGGCGTCAGAATGAATTTTCCAAGCAAAGAAACGGTGGAACGAATCAAGACCGCCTATTCTGCCGGATGTCGTGTGGAGCTTGTCCGCATGGACGATACGCAGGCGCCACCCATTGGAATAAAAGGCACTGTTATAGGAGTGGATGATATCGGCTCCATTATGGTTCGCTGGGACAACGGCTCCGGACTTTCCGTCAGCCTATGGCGAGGACTTATGCAGGAGGTGCGACTAATGGACTCTAAAGTCAGAGAGCGATCCTTGCCGTTAGAGATACAGGTCTTACCAATATGTTCGATATCAATGCCGTTCTGCGTATCGCCTATGTAGTAAAACCTAATGATTGAAACAATGCACCCTCTGATATGGTAGCGGGTGCAATTTGGATTTTAGACCATTTTCATTCCAAGCATTAATCCTATGATGCTTAATGCTACAGAAACAACAGCATAACCAATTGCGATTACTACATTCCCTTTTTTCAAGATAACCATACATTTCAACAGAAAATGTCGAAAATGTTGTAAGCCCGCCGCAAAGACCGAATTTCAGAAACAACAATTTGTTTTCACTCATCCCGTTTTTCTGCGTCTCAGCAATTATAACACCTATCAATACAGCACCAAGAACATTAACTAAAAGTGTGTTTAGAGGATAATCCCCGCTTTTTTGCAGCTCTACTTTAGACAATAAATACCTTGTGATTGAACCAATGAATCCACCTGCGCCTACTGCTATACACCTTATTAGCATATAATTTTTCCTTTCATTTTTAGGCAGAGAAAAAGCCGATGCCCTAATTCCATTAGAAGTCATACCTAATTGGCTTTAAGTATAAATAATCTTCTAATTCATTGCAAGGTGCATGAAATGAATTTTTTTAGTGTGACGAGTTACAATTGCACTTTATGCTTGATTAAAAATTTAAAGAGAGTGATATATTAAGACTGCAAATCAATCATATCCTATGGAGGATTTTTGCACCCACACGATAATTTAGAGTTCACCAACACGCATAAAAAATGGGCGAAAAATCAACCACACGATAATTTAAAGTTCACCCACCACACGATAATTTAGAGTGCCGTAATTTATTAGACAAAAATAAGTCAATGCCTAAATTTTTGGGCATTGATTTTTTTATTGTCCATTTTTATTCTGCAAATTTAAGGATATTATCCTTTAGGATAGTTTGAACATAGAGGTGAAAAAAATATGAAAAAGTTCGGAAAGGTAACGGTAAAAACATCATAGATTGATTTTGATTATCGGCATTTTACTACTAATTCCATCCCTCTTTGGAATGATAGGCACGAGAATCAACTACGATATGCTACATTATCTGCCAAAGGATATGGATACAGTCAAAGGTCAGGATATTTTGCTAGACAGATTTGGCAAGGGCGCAGTCTCAACTATGGTTGTCGAGGGCATGGATCAAAAGGATATAGTTCAGCTTAAGGCCAAGATTGAAAAGGTGAACCATGTCGATTCGGTTATTTGGTATGATAGTCTCTCAATGGGACTGTCCCAATGGAGCTTCTTCCAAAGAAGTACTATGATGCATTTAACAATGGCAATGCGACTTTGATGGTAATCTTCTTTGATAGTTCGACATCGGCTTCGGAGACCATGACAGCGATAAAGGATATTCGAAAGATTACTACAAAGGATTGTTTTTGACAGGTATGTCTGCACTTGTAACAGATCTTAAGGATTTGTGCGAAAAGGAAGAACCTATATATGTTGGACTAGCAGTACTTCTTGCAACTTTGGTGATGATGGTTTTTCTAGATTCATGGATAATACCTTTCGTGTTCCTAGCTGGCATAGGTATGGCTATATTGTGGAACCTAGGATCAAATATCTTCATGGGAGAAATTTCGTATATAACAAAGGCGCTGTCCTCGGTGCTTCAGCTTGCGGTCACGATGGACTACTCTATATTCCTATGGCACAAGTATGAAGAGGAAAGAGAAATAATAGACGATGACCATGAGGCGATGGCAGAGGCAGTTAATAAGACCTTAAGTGCCGTAGTAGGAAGTTCAATAACGACTGTAGCAGGCTTTGTTGCACTCTGCTTTATGACATATAAGCTTGGAATGGACCTTGGTATAGTTATGGCAAAGGGAGTAATCCTAGGTGTTATAAGCTGCGTAACCATTCTTCCAGCAATGATACTCGTATTTGATAGATTCATTGAAAAGACAAGACATAGAAGTCTAATTCCTGATATGAGTTCATTTGCTAAGAAGGTAACGGCGAAACCATATATTCAAATTGGGATATTCATCATAGTTTTGATTCCGGCGCTATTTGCATATAACCAAGCGAACAAAGAAGTTTACTACGATATTGGGGGCTCGCTTCAAAGTCGCTTCCAAGTGTGGTTGCAAATGAAAAGCAGGCAGAACATTTTAAGCTGGGAAGTACATACATGGCATTGGTAAACTCAGATTTAAGCAACAAGGAGCTTACTGAGATGACAGACAGAATCAAGGACCTTAAGGGCATCAAAGCTGCTATGGGGCTAGACAGCATTAGTTGGTGGTTCACTTCGAGACGATTTTATTCCAAGTGAATTAACGAGTAAGCTGAAATCTGGAAAATATCAACTTGTAATGATTACATCTGAGTACGAAGTTGCTTCAGATCAGGTGAATGAGCAGGTTGCGAATGCTAAGAGAAATTATTAAAGGAGTATGACAAGAAGGGCCTTTTGATAGGTGAAGCTCCTGCGACCTACGATTTGATTAAGACAACTAGTAGAGACTTTGATATTGTAAATACAGTATCAATACTTCTAGTATTTCTAATCATTCTCTTAGTATTTAAGAGTGCATCGCTTCCAGTAATTCTGGTTGCCGTGATAGAGTTTGCTATTTTCATAAATCTTGGTCTATCACATTTGATGGGTGTCTCGCTACCGTTTATTGCACCAATCTGTATAAGCACGATACAGCTCGGCTCAACAGTTGACTATGCTATTTTTGATGACTACAAGATATAAGGCAGAAAGACTTAATGGTAAAGATACAGACTCAGCTATAAGGATAGCGCTTGCGACATCGATTCCATCAATTATAGTAAGCGGTCTCGGATTCTTCGCAGCGACATTCGGAGTTGCAATGTACTCGAATATAGATATGATAAAGTCGCTTTGTACTTTGATGTCTAGAGGTGCAATTATAAGCGTGCTTGCAGTAATATTCATACTGCCCAGCTATGCTTCACGTATTTGATAAGGTAATTTGCAAGACAACTGCTAGCATGAGACATATTTCAAAGAGCGGTCTTGCAAGGGAGGTGTAGAAATGAAAAAAGGACAAGATGATTGGAAGAAAAAAATTGTTGCATCTGTGCTTTCCTTGGCACTTGTAACCAGCAGCCTTGTTTTCAGCGGATTCTCATATGCTGAGGAAAAACAAGCTAGTGCAAGTAAAGGCAAGACTCAGAGCTCATCTCAGATAATAGATAAAGTAGGCAAGGGTGAAAAGGATGAAACGGTCTATGTAATAGCAGGAAATGACGGAAACCCCTCAGAAGATAATTGTCAGTGAATGGTTAAAGAACGCTGAAAAAGCTAGCAAGTTAGAAGATAATAGTGAGCTTAAGAACATCAAAAAAATGTCAAGGACAACGCTAAATATGTAATTGATAAGGACAAGATGAAGGTTTGGACTGCAGAGGAAAGGATGTCTACTATCAAGGAGAAATCGATAAGAAACTTCCTGTGGATATCTCTGTAAGCTACACTCTTGATGGCAAGAGCGTGAGCGCAAAGGAGCTGGCAGGAAAGAGCGGAAAGGTTACAATTAAGTACTCATATAAGAATAACGAGGCAAGAACCGTAAATATTGACGGTCAAAACATGACAATGTATATTCCTTTTTCTGTTGTTACAGGTCTTGTGCTAGATGATAAGTCTTTCTCAAATGTTGAAGTAGTAAATGGTAGAGTTATCAACGACGGTAAGAGAAATATAGTTATGGGATTTGCACTTCCTGGAATGAAGGAAAACCTCGGAGATGCAGGAAATAGCATAAATTTACCTGAAACCTTTGAGGTGACAGCAGATGTGAAGAATTTTTCAATGGAAACATCAATAAGTGTAGTATCAAGCGAGCTATTCGCAAATATTTCTAACGACAAGTTATCAAGCCTAGACGGTATTAAATCACAGCTAGATGAATTTGCAAACTCGGCAAATAAGCTAGCAGATGGAAAGCAGTCAGCTATACGATGGACTCAGCACGCTTCTTGAAAAGACAGGCGAGATTAAGGACGGAACACTCAAATTGTATAGAGGAGCAGAGAGCCTGAATAATGGTGCAAAGCAGTTTTCGCAAGGAACAGGTGAATTATATAAAGGTACTACTGAGCTAAACGAGGGACTTCAGGCTTTGAGCAGCAAGAGCGAGCAGCTAAATAACGGTGCGGCCCAAATCTTTGATTCTCTGATTTCACAAGCAAACACAGAACTTAGTGCAAGAGGTCTTGGAGCTGTGAACATGACAAAGGACAATTATAGTAGTGTTCTTACATCTATAATTAAAAAAATATGGATGAGGGCAATGTAAGAGCTATGGCAACTCAGAAGGCTCGTCAAACAGTTGAGGCTCAGGTACATCAAAACGAGGCTCAGATAGCAGCAGTAGTAACTGAAAAAGTAAGAGAGCAGGTGCTTCAAAATGTTCTAAATGCATCCGGAATATCCATGACAGTAGAGGCATATAAAAAAATGCAGTAGCTTCAGGAACAATTTCAGCATCGGTAGCCCAGCAAATTGATAGCGCAGTTACAGCTCAGATGAACTCAGAACAAGTTCAGAGCACAATTCAAGCGAAAAGTAAGCGCAGAAATTAATAACCAAATAGAGCAAGCAATGAGTTCTCAAGCCGTAGTTCAGGGTATAGAGGATGCTGTTTCAAAGGCTAGAACTGGGGCAAGTAGTTTAACGGCTCTAAAGGGACAGCTAGATAACTATAATAAGTTCTACCAGGGTCTAAAACAGTACACTGAAGGTGTAGACAAGGCCGCTAAAGGATCAAAGAAGATTAATTATGGAGCAGGACAACTTGCAGAGAAGAGTAAGGAGTTTCAGGCAGGAACAGAAGCGCTAGAGGTAGGCATAAAGGCTCTTATGTCAGGCAGTGATAAGCTTTATAAGCGGAGTATCGCAATTAAACGATGGAGCAAAGACGCTATCCGAGGGAATGAATAAATTCAACAAGGAGGGTGTTCAAAAATTGTTGAACTCTTCAATGGTAGATTTGGAGAATTATCAGCAAGACTAAGTGCTATGTCAGATATGGCAAAAGTCATATGATAACTTTGCGGGTAAGGCAGATGGAACAAAAGTCAAATGTTAAGTTCGTGTATAAGACTTCATCTATAGGAGAATAGGAAATTAAACAACTAAAAAGGAGTACCTGTATGGGGAAGTCGAAGTTTGACATTAAAAGAAAAGATTGCTATAATTGTTTTAAACAAAGAGGGTGTCTCACTACCTATATAACAAAGGTGAAACATTAAAGTACGAGAGAGGGTTTTCCCTCTCTAATTTTTTAGGAGAATTAATGACGGATATTGTAAAATATGGGTTTTACACTGTGATCCTGACTACCTTGAGTATTTAAATGGGATAGACTCTGAAGTATACTACACTTCTTCATATAGAAATACTATTAAGCCCTTTGTTGGAATTGTTGTAGGGTATAGGTAGCTATAACTACTTTATTCCCGTATCATCTGCTAAAGAAAAACATAAAAAAATGGAAAAAAATGTTTCGGATGAACATTTTTTTGATTTATGAGCTTGTTGATAATAGTATTAATATTAATGGTGATATATATAAATATTATTCGAATGAGAAAAAATGCACATAATGTCTATATTAGATATCAAGAAAAATGGTGCCTGTAGCCGAGTGGTTATTTTTGAAAAAAATTAATTTTTAACGAACTTGAAGATATAAGATATCAAGATTTGTTTAGAAAAAGAATACGCATTTTGCTTAAAGATAAAGGAAAATATTCTAAAAAAAGTCATAAAAATTTACGAAAATCAAAAAGGAAACAGGGATAGTAAGAAAAAGCAAATTGTAACTTTATTTTATTGGAAGATGCTATGAAAAAAATGGATATGAATACTTAGAGAAAGTAAGTCATCGACCTTACTTGTCTTTTCAAACAGAAAAAAACCTCGAAATGAAGTTTGATTCGGGGTTTTTCTATCTAAAGCTCATCCATGCCGATATTGGCAAGGGCATCTGCTCGATTATTCTTTTTCGGTTATGTAGATAAAGTCGTCCATGGTGAAGCGATCTCCGTTCCACTGCTTGAACTTCTTGTAGTGCTCGGAAACATTGGTGTTTGGCGAGGATAGGTTTACATGACCTTTGACACGGAAAAATTCAACCTTATTCTTCTCAACAAGACTAATAAGCTCTTCCCAAAGCTCGCGGTTCTCGACAGGCTTCTTGCCTGAAGTCATCCATCCATTCTTACGCCAGTTCACATACCACTTATCCCTAAAACAGGAAGCTACGTAGGAGCTGTCTGTGAAAAATCTCAATAGCAAGACCGTCGCGCTTTAGAATCTTAAGCGCTTCTATTACTGCTGTGAGCTCCATGCGATTGTTTGTAGTATTTAGCTCGCCACCGTGAAGCTCTTTCTGGCTATCTCCAAACTCAAGGATGCTGCCCCAACCGCCAATATTCGTTTCGTTCTGGTTACCGGAGCAAGCTCCGTCTGTATATATTCTTAAAATACTCATGTTCAAATTATACCCTAGCTCAAATATCTTTTCAACGAAATGTAAACGGGGAATTTGTGGTATAATCTATTTGCGAGCGAAAGCTTGGACTTAAAAATTAAAGGAAATATAATGGCATTTAAATTTTTGTTCATTTGCGAGTGGAAGCTCAGGAATTGCTATCTGGTGAGCACAGATACCACTCACTTACTTATCGATACAGGAATTACAGGGAAGAAAAATATTTGAGGGATTATCAAAATGTGGACTTGAGCCAGAAGACCTCGACGGTATTTTTAATTACCCACGAGCACACAGATCACATAAAGAGCGTGAGAATTGTAAGCAAAAAGGCCGTAAATGCCTTGGTCTACGCATCTCAGGGGACACTTGATGCAGTTTCTGATAAGATTTCATCTGAGAAGTCTTTCACAGTTGATGCTCTATCTGCTATATCAATAGGTGACATTGAGGTTTCACCATTTACGCTTTCGCATGATGCCGCAGAACCTTTAGGTTTTTCTTTGATGCACGAGGGAAGGCGCATAACCATAGTTACAGATACAGGCTGCATAACTGAGGATGCTTTTGATTATCTGGTAAATTCAGATCTATATGTACTAGAAGCGAATCACGAGAAAAAATATTTTGCTGATGGGAAGTTACCCTTACTCGCTGAAGAGGAGAATTCTAGGAGACGAGGGACATTTATCAAATGAGAGCGCAGCTGAGATAATAATCAGGGCACTTGGTGAGCGAACAAAAGAGGAAATTCCAAAGATTGCGCTGTCGCATCTCAGCAGGGAAAACAATACGCCAAGACAGGCCTATATAACTATAAAGAGCAGGCTAATGGAAGAGGGATATGTGGATAATCGTGATTTTAGGATGTTTGTGCTCGAGCGAGACATTGTAGGAGAGATTATAAAAAAATATGAATATATCTGTTATATGTATTGGAAAGCTCAAAGAAGCATACTGGCGCGATGCAGTAAATGAGTACATGAAGAGGCTAAAAGCCTATTGCAATCCACAGATAATCGAGCTCAAAGAGAGCAAACAGAGCGGAGAGGGCGAAGCCTCTGAGCGCATAGTTAGGAGCATGAGGGCGAGGAAATCCTTTCGAGAATAACACAAAACATGTATGTTATAACTCTAGAAATCAAAGGGAAAAAGCTTAGCTCAGAGCAGCTCGCAGAAAAGATAGAAAGTCTTTCGATAGAAGGGAAGAGCGATGTAGCCTTTGTCATCGGCGGCAGCCTAGGCCTTGCCAAAGCCGTAAGCGATCGCGCAAACATGAAGCTCTCCTTCTCCGACATGACCTTCCCGCACCAAATGATGAGAACCATCCTCCTCGAACAAATCTACCGCAGCTTCAAGATTGCGCGCGGCGAAAAAAATACCACAAATAAAAATGACAGCCGGAGATTAGCGCAGGCACAGCCCGCCCGCTAAACACCGGCTGTTTTCGCTTTACGTTCGCCGTAAATCCGGCAGCCTCGCACAGCATTCGGCTGCCTCAATTCAGCATCCATTAAACAACAGAAAATTGCTTTGTTAACTTAACATATTTCATAAGCACGCCAAGGCTTGCATAGTAATATGTGAACTTGTCGCTCTTCTTTGTTTCAATTAGACCAGCATCGACAAGTTTCTTCATGTGCTGAGAGATTGTTGCCTGAGCGTATCCAAACTCAGCAACTAGATCCTTGTTACAGATGGTCTTAAATTCCTTGTTAACCTGCATTATATATCTGAAAAAGCTGAAGCCTTACAGGATGTGCAAATGCATCCGAAACATTTAGCGATAAATTCTATATCGGCATCAGCCATATCGTTTTCACGTCTGATTCTCATTTTAGTCTCTCCATTCTTTAAAGTATCAAGGTTTTTCATAGTTCATAATGGCGCTGCTTCCAGCGGCTTTGCTGAATTTGCATAAGTCATATTGTTAATTAACAATATACGATATTTTCATATAAAAAAATCAAGGGGAAGTCGAAATTTCCCCTTAAAAAACATTGATGTGAAACACGATACTTTTCACAGTGTACCCATTTTGATTTAAAAAGGCTGAAGCTGGCGACAAGTGATGCAAAAATATTTGCACTCGCTATTTTTTTATGTGGTATTATGTAGGTTATGAAGGAGAGTTTTAGATGGAAAACAAGGACTATAAGCTGATTTTAGAGCGCCTTCTCGACATAATGGACGAGGGCGTTTACATAGTTGATCAGGGACGGAGTTGGCATTTTCTACAATAGGGCGATGTCAGATGTTGAGCAAATTTCGACGAGCGATGTAATCGGGAAAAGAGTATCACAAGGCTTTTTCCGGGCGTTACTCAGGCCGAAAGCACGATGTTTCAAGCGCTGAAGAAGGGAATTTCGACGAGAAATAAACGTCAATCATATAAGAATCTTTTATGGCAGAAATATAACTACAGTCAATAGTACAGTGCCAGTAAAGGTCGGAAATACAACGATTGCGGCGATTGAAGTTGCAAAGGATATAACGGCACTTCAGTCTATGAGCAATACTATTTTGGAGTTACAAGAAAAGGACATGGGCAGTGAGGTTGAACCACCGTCCATCAAAAGATATAGTTTTGATGACCTAGTTGGAGAATCTCCGAACTTTACTCATGTAATCGAGCGCGCCCAGAAGGCTGCAAAAACGATGCTACGGTCTTCATATATGGAGAAACTGGTACTGGTAAGGAACTCTTTGCACAGAGTATTCACTGCGCCAGCAAGCGCAAGAACAAGCCGTTTCTAGCACAGAACTGCGCTGCGCTTCCGAATCCCTTCTCGAAGGAATTCTCTTTGGTACGACAAAGGGTGGATTTACAGGGGCTACAGATAGAGCTGGGCTCTTTGAGCAGGCCAGTGGCGGAACTCTTTTGCTCGACGAGATCAACTCCATGCCTTATGAACTTCAGGGTAAGCTACTTCGAGTTCTTCAAGAAATGTATATAAGACGTGTCGGAGGAACCCGTGACATTCCAATAGATACAAGGATTATCGCTACTGTTAATGAGCCGCCACAAAAAGCTAATTGAAGAGGGTAAACTCAGACGAGATCTTTACTATAGACTTAATGTTGTAGGAATAAGCATTCCACCACTTCGTGAAAGAATGAGTGATATTCCTGTTTTGATAGAGACATTCCTCAAGAAGCACAATAAGCAGTTCGGCAAACATCTAACTAGCGTTGACGAAAATGTCATAGAAAAAGCTGAACAGCTACGACTATCCCGGAAATGTGCGTGAGCTCGAAAACATTGTAATTCAAGCTGTTTCAATGGCTGATAACGAGAGCGTTTTGACGACAAAGCTGCTTCAGATGCCTATGCGTGCAGAAGCGCTAGGGCGATGATATGGCAAATTGGCAGAGGCGTGGACCACTTACAGAGTATATGGAAAGTCTCGAAAAAGAGATAATTAGAGGTACTTTGCTCGATCAAGGGTGGTAATATTTCCAAAAGACTGCAGAGGTTTTGATGATAAAGCGTCAAACCTTACAACACAAGATGAAGAAATATGGCCTAAAGGAATAAATGCAAAATTATTTGCATCAAAAAAATGCCCATATATTTGCATCTAAAAAAACTGTACAATTTTTTTGAAAAAGACTTGCGAAAACAAGTCTTTTGTTTCTTCACAAAAACCACGATTTTTGTGTTATAATAACCTATATGGCGAAAGAATCCGTGATATAAAAATAATGTATACACAATATAGTTGGCACAGCAATTGCATTAGTGTATTGGGTATGCGAAAAATCGCAATTCCTAATCGCCAAAATTAGTTGGCATATAGCTTAGACAAAGAAAAGGAGTGAAAGTTATTATGGAAAATGTAAAAAGTAATTATTTGGGGACTCGGCGCTATGGGCGGCGGAATGGCTGACATGATTCTTTCAAAGAAGGGTTTTTGAAATCGTTGGCGTTGCAGGTAGAGAGCTAAGATTGGTAAGTCAATGTACGACTTCATCAAGACAGAAAAGGGCGACAGACCTGACGTACTAATTTCAGATCCTAAGGATCTAATCAAGCCAGGTGCAGCAGACATCGTTCTTCTTTGCACAGACTCATTCACAAGAACAGCTTTTGATAAGCTAAAAATTCATCCTAGAGCAGAAGCTAAAACGTTATCACATCAGCAGAAGAGATGTCATACCCAGCAGCTCAGGAGCCAGAACTAGCTAAGCAGCTTGATGAGATTGCTAAGGCTAACGGAGTATCAGTTCTTGGAACAGGTATCAACCCAGGACATATCATGGACCTTCTAGTACTTGTTATGACAGGTTGCATGGTAGACGTAGAGCACATCCTATCAAAGAGAGTTAACTCACTATCACCATTCGGTAAGACTGTAATGGAAGAGCAGGGAATCGGTATCAGCGTAGAAGAGTTTGAGACAAGAAAAGCTAACGGCACAATGTCAGGACACGTTGGATTCGCTGAGTCAGTAGGAATGATCGCTGAAGGTCTAGGACTAGGCGTTGAGAAGTTCGCTCAGGACATGGCTCCTATCACAACAGATGTAGACAGAAAGTCACCTTACGGATTCGCAGCTAAGGGATCATGCGCAGGTGTTGCTATGACAGCTGATGCTACACTTTCAAACGGAATGGAAGTTCGCATGGAGCACCCACAGCAGATCGAGCCAGAGCAGGTTGGCGTTCAGACTGGTGACTATGTAATCATCAAGGGAACACCTAACGTAAACATGGTAAACAGCCCAGAGGTTGAAGGTGGTCTTGGAACAATCGCTATGTGCGTAAACATGATTCCACAGGTTATCAACGCAGATGCTGGTCTACACACAATGATTACTCTTCCAGTTCCACGCGCAATCATGGGAGACGTAAGAGAAAGAATCAACCCAGACAAGAAGATTGTAAAATAATTAAACAAAAGTTATTTACTACGGGCGCGGAAGTTATTTTTCGCGCCCTATCAATAAAGGAGTAACAAAATGGCAAAAAGGCGAGTGGGTAAGAATTCACTCTGTAGTTCTTAAGGCTGCAGAAAGAACAGGAAAGATTCCTGAAGATACCCAGAAGTGTGACTTGGAAATGTGGACAAAGGGAACTCTACTAGAGGACGCTGAAATTGGCGACACTGTTAAGGTAGAGACAGCAGTTGGTCGTATCGTAGAAGGCAAACTTATTGAAGAAGGTCCTTACTATACACACAGCTACGGAAAGTTCGTTCCGAAATTATCGAAATCGATAAGCAGCTCAGAGAAATCATGGGAGGTAACAAATAATGGCATTAGCAAAAGATTATGATTCCGTGATGGGAAGATCGAATGAGATCATGAAGAAAGCTCTTGGACTTGACTACAATGATTTTGAATCAGGTTCAGTTGCATTTGATTACGAAGCTCTAATGAAGTCAACAGGATACACTCTTGATGAAATCGCTAGAATTCAGTCAGAGCACGCAGTAGGAAATACACCACTTATCGAGCTACGCAATCTTTCAGCTCTTTCAAGAAAGTATGCAAAAGCCAGGATACGGTGCAAGAATTTTTCGCTAAGGATGAGGCTGCAAACGCATCAGGAAGCTTTAAAGGCAAGAAGAGCTGCTTGCGCAGTTGCACATGCTAAGAAGCTAGGATACAAGGGCGTTATCGCTGCTACATCAGGTAACTACGGTGCTGCTGTTGCATCACAGGCTGCTATGCAGGGTCTAAAGTGCATCATCGTTCAGGAGTGCTACGACTCACACGGAGTTGGACAGCCTGAAATCGTAGAAAAAGGCTAGAAAGTGCGAAGCATACGGAGCAGAAGTTGTTCAGCTAACAGTAGGGACCTGAGCTATTCTACTCATTCCTATCAATCCTTGAGGATACAGGATACTTCAACGCTTCACTATACTCACCATTTGGTATCGCTGGTGTAGAAACACTTGGATACGAGATCGCTACACAGTGCCGTGAGCGCATTGGTAAGGATCCAGAGATGGTAGTTTGCACAAACGCTGGTGGCGGAATGATGACAGGTACAGCTCGTGGTTCAATCAAGGCTGGCGCTGTAGATACAAAGCTTGTTTCAGCTTCAATCGACCTAACAGGACTTTCAATGGCATCAGACGAAGCATTCAACAAGAAGTCATGCACAACAGGACACACAGGATTCGGTGTACCATACGCTACAGATCCTGACCACTCAGATGTTCCAAGAAGTGCTGCAAGACCTCTACGTTACATGGATAGATACGTAACAGTTAAGCAGGGTGATGTAATGTACATCACAGAAGCTCTTGCACAGCTAGAAGGTATCGAAAGAGGACCTGCTGGAAACACAGCTGTAGCTGCTGCATTTGCACTAGCTCAGGAACTTCCCAGAGGATGCAGTAATCGTAGTAAGCGAAACTGAGTACACAGGTGCTGGTAAGCACATCCAGCCACAGATGGCATTCGCTAGAGAGAATGGAATCGAAATCAAGTTCGGTGATCCAGATAAGGAAGATAAGCCAGGCGTAAACCTAGTACTTCCTAAGGACCCAAGCTACCTAAGAATCCAGGAAGCTGACATCAAGCGCTTCAGAGAGTCTCTAATCAAGAAGTCATGCAAGAAGCATGGAGTAACAAACCCAACAGCTGAAGACCTTCAGTTCCTAGCAGATGAGACAAAGACAGATATCGAATTTGTTAAGAACGCCTTGGGTCTATAAAAATAATTAAGGAGAAAAAAGAATGATAAGAGAAGACGATTTTCAAGAAAGAAGAAAAACATATAGCTAATCTTACTGACGAAGAACTATATGAGAGATTCTGGCAGCTTACAGAACAGGTAGTAAATCCTCTTTTTGGAGCTTGGAAAGAAGAACACAACACCTTCAGTTGAGAGAGCTGTACTCCTAAGAATGGGAATTTCATCACTCGAGACACAGAAGATTGTACAGGGTTGCATGGATAACGGACTAATGGGCCACGGCGCAGGGTCACGTTGTTTACAAGATTTCAAAAGAAAAGAATATTACTATTCCTGAAGCAGGCACAGCATTAGCAAACGGTGAATACTGGACAGATGCTGTTGCTCTCTTTAAGAAAGGGGGCAAATAAAAAAATGTCAGATATGATTTTTAAAGCATAACGAAAAGATCGACGTTAGAGAGATTATCAAGGATCTTGATAAGTATGAGCCAAGAAGAAGAGGATGGCACTGGCGTGAACCAGCTCCAAACCTAGAGCTAGGACCTTTTGTATATAAAGGATTGCTCAAAGCCACTAAAGAACAGTGTTGGTCTTCCACCAGCTAAGTTCTTCTGGAGATATCGATCCACAGCCACTTCCAGTAATCACAACAGAAATCGCTTCTGGTAGATTCGAAGATGATATCAGAAGAATGAGAATGGCTGCATGGCACGGCGCTGACCATATCATGGTAATCAGACATATGGGTCAGTCACATATCGATGGCCTTATGGAAGGTACTCCACAGGGTATCGGTGGTATTCCTGTAACAAGAAAACAGGTTAGAGCACAGAGAAAGGCTCTTGACTTAATTGAGGATGAAGTAGGTCGTCCAATCAACTACCACTCATACGTATCAGGTGTAGCAGGACCAGATGTAGCGGTAATGTTCGCTGAAGAAGGTATCAACGGTGCTCACCAGGATCCACAGTACAACGTTCTTTACAGAGATATCAACTGTGTTAGATCATTTGTTGACGCTTGTGAATCAAAGAAGATTATGGCTTGGGCTGACATTCTTCAGATTGACGGTGCTCACAATGCTAACGCAACAGCAAGAGAAGCTTGGAAGGTAATGCCTGAGCTTATCGTTCAGCACTCAATCAACTCACTCTTCTCAGAGAAGGTTGGTATTAAGCCAAGCAATATCTCACTGTCAACAGTACCACCAACAGCTACACCAGCTCCTTGTATGTACCTTGACTTGCCATACGCTGTAGCACTTAGAGATATCTGCGATAGATATAAGATGAGAGCTCAGCAGAACACAAAGTATATCTGCTCATCAGTAAGAGAAGCTACTGTAACACACGTGCTAAACATGTTCATTTCAAAGCTTACACGTGCTGATATCCAGTCAACAATCACACCTGATGAAGGTAGAAACGTTCCATGGCACATCTACAACATGGAAGCTTGCGACAATGCTAAGCAGGCACTCATCGGTATGGACGGACTTATGGAACTCGTAGAGCTCAAGAAGGACGGCCCACTAAGAGAGATGGTTAGAGACATCAAGGAAAGAGCACTTCTATTCATGGAAGAAATCATCGAAGTAGGTGGATACTTCCAGGCTGTACAGGAAGGCTTCTTCGTTGACTCAGCTAAATATCCAGCAAGAAACGGTGATGGTATCGCAAGACAGATTGAAGGTGGCGTAGGATACGGATTTATCTTCGAAAGAGAAGAAGACTATATGGCTCCAGTAACAGCTCACTACGGATATAACAACGTAGAGCAGTACGGTGGAGATCCTGAAAATCCATCAGCTCTTATCGGAGGATGTACATTCGAAGACAGAAGCAAAATCGTATTTATCGATGAGCTTGAAGAAGAAGATACAGTACATCGCAGACTCGAAAAAGGTTGAGAAAATACCTTGACGGAGAAGCAATCAAGCCAGAGATGGAATGGTGCGGAGACGGCGTTGTACTCATGACAATGATGATTCCAGCAAATGCAAGAACATCTGAAGCTGTTGCTCTAGAGATTGGTCGCAAGCTAGGCCTTGAGAATCCTGAAGTAACAAGTAAGGAAGTAATGCAGGAAGCTGAGGGTACAAGAATCGAAATGAAGGGTGAGGTTACATTCGATGTAGACCCTAACGGACTTGAGATTCCACCTGAACCACATCACCTACCGGATGCAATACTATTTGAGGAGTTCAAGGAGCACCCAATGGTAGTTGTTTGCGGAACAGTAGGAGAAGATGAACACTCAGTTGGACTAAGAGAAATCATCAACATCAAGCACGGTGGTATCGAGAAGTGGGGTATCAAGGTTAACTACCTAGGAACTTCAGTACCAGTTGAAAAAGCTTGTTGACGCTGCTATAGAGCTTAACGCTTCAGCAATCCTAGCATCAACAATCATTTCACACGATAACATCCACTACAAGAACATGAAGAGAATCAATGAGCTTGCAATCGAGAAGGGTATCAGAGATAAGGTAATTATCTGTGCTGGCGGAACTCAGGTTGTTCCTGAAGACGCTAGAAAGACTGGTATCGATGAAGGCTTCGGAAGAGACTCACATGGTATTGATGTTGCTACATTCCTTGCAGAAGAAGCAATGAGAAGAAGGGGAGTACTTGCTCCAGGCGAAAAGGCCAACGAAAAAGTTCGGTAAAAAAATAGGTTTCTATTAAATAAAAGGGCGGGCTTTTTGCCCGTCCTTTTGTCTAAACAACAGAAAGGAAGAAGATGAAAGTAGATGTATTGGTAGCAGAAATCGGATCTACGACGACAGTTGTAAACGCGTTCCTGAATCTTGGTACTGATAATCCGGTTTTTGGGGACAAGGACAGGCACCTACTTCGGTTTTAGAAGGTGACGTAAGAGTCGGATTGCAGGGTGCAATAGATGATCTCTGCCGAAACAAAGGTATTGATAAACTAGAATATGGTGAAATGCTTGCAACATCATCTGCTGCAGGCGGACTAAAGATGACAGTTCACGGCCTCGTTTACGATATGACAGCGAAGGCAGCAAAGGAAGCTGCTCTTGGTGCAGGTGGAATCATCCACAACATAACGGCAGGTCGTTTGAGAAGAACGGATATAGCAAAGATCAAGGAAATTAATCCTAATCTCATTTTGATAGCTGGTGGTGTTGACTTCGGTGAAAGAGATACAGCGCTTGACAATGCGGAATTAATTCGTGCTATGGGTCTTAAGATTCCTGTAATTTATGCAGGAAATGTAGAGAACCAGGAAGAGATGAAGCTTATCTTTGATGAGGAGAGCGGACAAAAAGCTCTATATCGTAGATAATGTATATCCAAAGATAGATGCGCTCAATGTTGAGCCTTGCCGTAAGGTAATTCAGGATGCTTTTGAGGACCACATTACAAATGCTCCGGGAATGGAACATGTTAGGGACATGGTTAACGGACCTATAATTCCAACACCAGGTGCTGTAATGGAATGTACAAAGGTTTTGTATGACTGCCTAGGAGACCTAATCGTTCTAGACGTAGGTGGTGCGACAACGGACCTTCACTCAGTAGCTACAGAATCAGACAAGATTGCAAGACTTATGATCTCACCTGAGCCAAAGGCTAAGAGAACCGTAGAAGGAGACCTTGGTGTCTATGTCAATAGAATGAAGGTTATCGAATCTATCGGTGAGGAAAAGCTTAGAGAAGAGTGCAAGGCTATGGGAGTTGACTTTGATGAAGTTCTCGCAAGCTACGTTGCAATTCCAAAGAATGAAGCGGAAATAAAGTTTGTTGAAAGACTAACAACTGAGGCAGTTCTCAAGGCAACAGAAAGACACGCTGGATATCTAAGATATATTTATGGACCAAGTGGAAGAAGTACACTAGCAGAGGGCAAGGACCTCACACAGGTAAAGTACATCGTTGGTACAGGTGGTGCTTTGACAAGACTTCCTCACAGAGTGGACATCATGAAGAAGATTGCTCCATACAATGAGAGCGGAATGCTTCTTTTCCCAAGTGAACACGCTCAGATTTTGGTTGATAACGACTACATCATGGCTTCACTAGGTGTGCTTTCAACTCGTTACCGCGAGGCTGCGATAAAGCTTCTCGAGAAGAGCCTTGATATGAAGTTCCCAGAGAAGAAGGACGAGAAGTTTACTTCGGCAGCTATGGCCCTCAAAGAGGCAGAAATTGCAGTTGAAGAAAAGGATCACGCTGAAGAGGAGCGCAGAGAGCACATCAGACAGATGGAGAAGCTCGGCTATGATATGTCAGCGTACAAAAAGGATGACCCTACGAGCAACGGCGATGACGAAGGCGTTAAGGGCAAGTGGACGGAAAAGGAATAAAAGGAGAAGGACATGTATCCACAGATTAGCATTAACCTAAAAGAAACTCAGAAAAAAACCTCGATGCAGTTGCAAAGACAACTAAGGAGCACGGCAAGTGCAGCATGATGGTTGTAACCAAAGGCTGTTTGCGCAGATGAAGAAGTAGTAAAGATGATTGCAGATACTCCAGCAGTTGACTTTCTTGCAGATTCACGTATATCAAATATCGCAAGCTATGCAGATGTCGCACACAAGAATGGCAAGAAGACAGTTCTTCTAAGAATTCCAATGCAGAGCGAGATTGCTGAAGTAGCAAAAGTACGTTGATCTATGCATGATCTCCGAAATCGAGACAATCAAGCTTCTAAATGCTGAAGCATCAAAGCTTGGCAAGAAGCAGGACATACTTTTTGATGATTGATATGGGAGACCTCAGAGGGAATTTTCTTCAGAACAAGGATTTGATTTTCGAAGCAGTTGAGCAGATTCTAGCTCTTGATAACATCAATCTTTATGGCGTTGGAGTTAACCTAACATGCTATGGCGCTATCATTCCAAAAGAACGAGAACCTTTCAGGTCTTGTTGAAATCGCAAGAGAAATTGAAGCTAAGTTCGGCATCAAGCTAGAGATGGTTTCTGGCGGAAACTCAAGCTCAATCTATTTGATTGACAAGGGAGAGCTTCAGAGGAATCAACAACCTAAGACTTGGTGAGTCGGTGCTCCTTGGAAATGACACAGCATACAGCACAAGACTTCCAGGTACAGACGCAGATGCTTTTGTTCTCAAGGCAGAAATCGTTGAGCTCAAGAAAAAGCCATCACTACCTATCGGTGAGGTTGGCGTTGACGCATTTGGACAGAAGCCTTACTACGAGGACAGAGGTATAATGGATAGAGCCATCATCGCAATTGGTAAGCAGGACACAGACCTAGATAGCATGGAGCCAATTGACTCAAGACTTGAGATTATGGGCGGAAGCTCAGACCACATCATCGTCGATGTAACAAAGGCAGAAGGCGACTATAAGGTTGGCGACGTAATCGAGTTTACTTTGAGCTACGGTGGACTGCTAAAGTGCATGACAAAGCAAATATGTAGAAAAAACATATATTAAGTAGGCTAGTCAAAGATCCAAATCCAAAAGAACAAATAAGGATATAAATCCATCAAAAGCGGCACAAACTACAAGTTGTAGGGCGTGCCGTTTTTATATTACAAGTATTTCTACATAAATTATTCATGTTATAATAAACTATGTTGATGTAATATAAATTGATAAATGAAATGTATTGATGGAATAGATTATGGAGGAACAATGAACAATTACGAGAAATATAAAAATTCTAAGTGCAGGAAAGCCATTTTGCTCATCGCGCCAAAAATCGCGATGGTCATGCTAGATAGTGCTACCGTATACGAGGAGCTTAAAGAAGACGCATCAAAGACTTCAGTTCCCGGAGACTACGGGTGCCTTGGGGATTTCCTGAGAATATCCTTGAAATGCTAGTAAGCGAACTCATATGTAGAGAAACTTGGTATTTGCCAGACGAGGCTAAAATATGGGATAGACGCTTTGGAAGCCTATTTAAAAAATAAATTCTTTTGCTATGACGACGATGAAGAAACTTGGAGTGACATACTTCACAGATATTTTTTGGAGCTAGAATGGATGCCGAAGAAGGAGGACTATAACTCGACGAGGAGCTACAACAAAGCTTGGGAATATTTTTGGGGAGCTTTTTAGCAGTCGTGAAGCAAAAATAATCACCCTGAATTTGAAAAAGTATCTAGAGATTGCAAAAGAAAATGGCATGAATGAGGTCGTGCTAGAAAGGAAGCTAAATGAGCTTTCTGAGATTAAAAATCCTTTGAGTTAGCTTCCAAATAGAAAAAAATCGGACACATTTGTTACGAAAAAGCAAATTTCAAAGGTTTATCATTAGTAAACAAGGCTATAAAAGCAAATGTTAATTAGAATCACTAATAAAAAAATAGAAAATTTTTGTGTAGAATCAACAAAAATGATACTCCAAATTTGATTAAATTAACTATTGTAATAATGTAGATTAAGGTTCATAATATACCTATGAAACTACAGGGTTCTACAAAATTATGGAAGTCTATGAAAAGAAAGGAATTACAACAAATGGAAGACAATGTAAAGGCTAAAGAGCCAAGAGCACCTAAGCTGTACGAAGCGATTGCTACGTTCCTAGGCTTAGTTGTAATCATGTCAGTGGGTATCGTAGTATTTGAAGTAAGCCCACACATCCCAATGTTCATTGGCGTTATCTTTGCATCACTTATGGCACTAAGACTTGGATACAAGTGGGATGCAGTAGAAAGCATGATGATCACAGGTATATCACGTGCGATGCAGGCTATTCTAATTCTTATGATTGTTGGTATGCTCGTTGGAGCATGGATCCTATCAGGAACAATCCCAACAATGATTTATTACGGACTTAAGCTATTATCACCATCAGTTTTCTTGGTTGCAACTGTTCTTATCTGCTCAGTAACATCCCTAGCAACAGGTACATCATGGGGAACAATGGGAACCATGGGTCTTGCACTTATGGGTATCGCAGCAGGTCTAGGAGTTCCCGTTGGACCTACAGCAGGTGCAATCCTTTCAGGTGCATACTTCGGAGATAAGCTATCACCTCTATCAGATACAACAAACCTAGCACCAGCTATGGCAGGTACTGATGTATTCTCACACGTTAAGTTCATGATGAAGGCTACAATTACTGCATATGTAATCGCACTTGTATTCTTCGGAGTATACGGATTCATGCACGCTAACAACGGTCACGCAGATACATCACAGCTAGATATTCTTATGAACGGAATTAAGGATAACTTCAATGTTAGCCAATTCTACTACTTCCACCACTAGTAGTTATACTAGCTATTGCACTTAAGATGCCAGCTATCCCTGGTATCACACTAGGTGTAATCGTAGCAGCAGTTATGGCTCCTATCTTTCAGAAGGATGTTACACTCGGCGCAATCTTCAACAGTGCAATGAGCGGATTCACAATGCAGAGCGGAATCGAGTCACTAGACAACCTACTAACTAAGGGCGGACTAATGGGAATGGCTGAGTCAATTCTCATGACAATGATCGCTATGATGTTCGGTGGAATCATGGAAGCTACAGGACAGCTAAACGTTATCATCAATGCTATTACAAAGTATGTAAAGAGCGGTCCAGCACTTATCGGTGTTACAGAGCTTACATGTATCGCATCAAACGTTACAATGCCTGAGCAGTACATCTCAATCCTAGTTCCAGGAAGAATGTATGCTCCAGCATATCGTAAGGCAGGAATGCACCCAGCAGCTCTATCAAATGCTCTAGAGTCAGCTGGTACAGTTACTTCACCACTCGTTCCATGGAACACATGTGCTATCTACATCAAGAAGACTCTTGGTATCCAGAGCACAGCAGTATACTTCCCATGGGCAATCTTCAACTGGCAATGCCAGTAGTTACATTCCTCTTAGCATTCGCGGGAGTCACAATCAAGAAGATGACACCAGAAGAGCAGAAGATTGCAGACGAAGGCGGACTAGTAAAGCTATAAACTTAGGCGTGAAATTAACATAATTAATCACATAGAAATCCTGTAAAGCGAAAAGAACCGCATCTGCGGTTCTTTTGCTTTTCCTAGAACTTTAAATTTTTTTGTGATTTATGATATTATATAGGCAACATGAAAAGCAGATTTTAGATAGGCTATGTGCCGAAAGGGACATCTATGTTTGGAAGAAAGAAATATCTCTTTGCGAGGAAAACGCGAATTCAATATATAAGGGACATCGTAATCGGAGTAGTAATTCTATTTTTTTAGCGTTCCTAGTATTTTTGTTTATATACTTTAATTTCTTTTGGTACAGCGAGCAGGGTTAAGCTAAAGGATAGCCTAAATGCTGAGATTAACAGCAAGGCTATGGCGTCTGACTATATTGAGAGTATAGACGGTGGCAAGCTGAAGAAGGATGTTAAGATTGATACCTCCAAACTCGGAAAGAAGAAATATAAGGTTGTCCTTAGCATAGATGGTAAGGATAAGAACTACGATTTCGACGTTAATGTTGTTGATACTAAGGCTCCGGTAATCAGCATGGAGACCGAAGTTAATGTCTTACTCGGAAATGCAAGCAAGATTGAGGATATGGCTAAGGTGAGCGATAACTCAGGTAAGTTTAAACTTAAGACAGAGGGAAGCTACGACGCAAAGAAGGCCGGAAGCTATAGCCTGACTCTAATTGCAACTGATGATAGCGGAAATAAGTCTGAGAAGAAGATCAAGGTCAATGTTATAGACATGGATCAAACCGAAGGAGATATGAGCTTTGTAACAGGTAAGGGCTTTACACTTACACGCGTGGATGGGCTTACTAGCATAGATGGTATTTTGATTGTAAATAACAGCTTCTCGCTTCCTGAGGGCTATGGCATAGGTGCTATCCAAAACGATGCGTATACAGAGTTTAAGAGGCTTCTCGATGATGCGAAATCAGATGGTGTTCATTTCAGCTTGCTAAGTGGATATAGATCTTACCGTGTGCAGAAGGAAATCTACGATGATTATGTTTCTAAGTACGGGAAGGAAGCTGCTGACAAGGCCGTTGCTAGACCTGGATATTCAGAGCATCAGACAGGATATGCTCTTGATTTAAACGATGAGCAGGAGAGCTTTGCAGATACTACTGCAGGAAAGTGGCTTAACGCAAACTGTGCTAAATATGGTTTCATCATTAGATATCCTAAGGGAAAGGAAGCCATCACGGGAAGAACATATCAGCCATGGCATGTAAGATATGTGGGACCTGAGCTTGCAACAAAGCTATATAACAATGGCAAGTGGATTACACTTGAGGAGTACTTTGGAATTTCGAGCGTTTACTCTAAGTAGGAATTCAAAGTGATAATAATTAGGGACGTAAAGCAAAAAGCTTTCGTCCCTTTTTGTGTCTGTTAAGTACCTTATCTATATTGGTCCTCTACGAGGCTGATATTTATCTAGATGGAATGCTTTGATATTAGAGTTATACCGTCAGTAATCGGATTGGAGTTGTAGAAAAAGCCTGATAGTTTGCCGTGGCTTAGTCCTTCTGCAATCGTAGCTGATGTATCTGGCTCTAGCAGGCTGAGCAGAGGGAATGAAATAAGCATTATGATGCTTACTAGCAAAAGCTCCTTTGAGTGCGCCGAAGAGCATTCCACAAAGCCTGTTGGAAAGACCGAGCACTCCGCGTTTTTTTAGCTCGAGGCTGCGAAGTGTAAAGCGTGCTAGAATAAACAAAGCAATGAAGAGCAAGGTGAACGAGAGCATGGAGATTAGCGTATCTGCTAGAGATACTGAAATCCTTGAAGTTGCCTCGTTTCGGATGTCATCCCACAAAAGCCTGATTTGACGTGGCAGGCTCATGATAAAACTATCTGAAGCTATGGATGAATCTAGTGTGTCTTTGATGCTCTTTGATATGCTGAGTTGAAGACTGGTATGCTTGACTATGAAGGTTTTTGATTGGTAGAGCAAAGACAACTCCACAAACTGCACATAGCGACCAGCGAAAGAAATTGAAAAAAAGGAGTTCAGTAGACCTCTGCGGTAGCCAGAAGCTGCTGATATAACTATGATGGCAATGACTAGAATGTCTGCGATTTTGCTTATCATGGCAATGCTTAAAAAGCTCATGTGATCTCCTCTCTTTTTGATTAATTAATATGTAAATGATAACCTATAAAGGTGCTTTGTGCAACTTGCGTTTGATAGTATTTAGTATCAAAGTATGGACCTTCTTTGATTGATAATACCACGCTAGCGTGGATTTTGTATCTTGAATAATACACGTATATGTGATAAGATTGTTAGGTATATGAGTAATTATATGAAAAGAGGCCCTTAAGGAGGCTCAGAAGGCTGCTGAAATGGGAGAAATACCTGTTGGAGCAGTTATTGTTAAGGATGGCGAAATCATTTCGAGAGGCCATAATTTGACCGAAACTACCAAGGATCCTACAGCGCATGCGGAGATGATAGCCATCAGAGAGGCGTCTAAAGTTTTGGGCGGCTGGAGACTGATAGGCTGCGATATGTATGTGACTATGGAGCCCTGCAGCATGTGTGCGGGTGCGCTTGTGTGGTCGAGAATAGAGCATCTATACATAGGTGCGGATGACCCTAAGACGGGGGCGTGTGGATCGGGTCTTCAATATCGTGCAGGATGAGAGGCTAAATCATCAGATTGCAGTGGATAGAGGTATAATGGCAGAGGAAAGTTCGCAGCTTGTGCGCGAATTCTTTCGCAACCTACGAAATAAAAGGAAAAAAACCGGAGGAAGAGTAATGAAGAAAACGAGTATCAGAATTTGCCCTAACAGCATTGATTGTGATGATATTTACCTCGTTTGCATTTGCAGAGAGCGGTAAGCTTGAGCTAAAGGAAAGCTACCCTAAGGATGGACAGAAGAATACATCTGTTGAGAATGTCGGCGTTAAGCTAACTTTTAATAACAAGGTGAACAAGAAGGAGAATCAGAAGGCGAATTCTAAGTGCTTTAAGATTCTAGACGCTAAGGGAAAGGAACTTCCTATCAAGGTGTATTTTCAATCCTGATGTTAAGGGACAGGTTCTCGTGCTTTACGATACAGTAAATGCTAAGAAGAATGCAATCAAGGGTGACAGCAAGTACACACTGGTTATTTCTAAGAAATTTGTTGATAATGACGGAAATACGCTCGGTAAGGATCATAAGATTGAATTTAAGACATTGAACCAGAGTCTTAACAACAAGATTTACATGGGTATGATGCTTTTTAATGATGGTCGGAATGTTCTTCTTTGCAAGCAGACAGGCTAAGAAGCATCAGGAAGAGGACGAAGATGCAGATACGAGCAATGCTCCATTTAACCCATACAAGGAAGCGAAGAGAACAGGTAGACCTGTTAGCGAAATAATCGCTCAGCATGAGAAGGAAGAGGCTAAGGCCGCTAAGAAGGCTGCGAAAAAGGCAGCTAAGGAAGCTGACGAGGACGATTACGAAGAGTATGAGGAAGAGGATAACGGCAACTTCAAGGTAAAGGGACCAAGACCTATATCTGAAGCTGGCGGAAGATATATAACTGGCCGTAAGGCTCTAGCAGAGGCTCAGGCGGCAGAAGAAGAGCGACTCACTAAGAGAAGAGCTAAGAACAAGAAGAAGTAAGCTTTTTGATCTTGCACATAGTGTAATTGGAGGCAAAAAGTGGAAAAAGACCATAATGCTTTTCTCTTATGCGAAGATTAACCTTTCCATTGATGTTGGCGATGTAATGCCAAGTGGTATGCACCCAGTAGATATGGTGATGCAGCAAATATCACTAAGAGATGAGATAAGTATCAGATTCACAGATGAGATGCCACCAGAGCCAATTAATAGCTTTGGGGCGAATCTAAAGGGTTTTGAAATCTACCTCAGAACAAACCTCAGATATTTGCCAAACAATAGGTATAACCTCGCGTGGAGAGCAGCGGAGCTTATGATAGATGAATATGGAGACAGGGTGAATCCTAAGGGACTTATCGAGATCTTCATAAAGAAAAGAATCCCGGTTGCTGCGGGCATGGCTGGCGGAAGTGGCAATGCTGCGGCAATAATGCATGGACTCAATGCTATGTGGGAGCTAGGGCTTTCGCTAGAGGAGCTTTGTGAGCAAGGGGCGAAGCTAGGGTCTGATATCCCGTTTTGTTTGATGGCGCAGGCAAAAAGCAACAAGGACTTGCCTGAGAATATCAGATACTCTAACATTGCTTCAACTTGTGCGAGAGCAAGAGGAACGGGCACTGAGCTTAGCAAAGTGAGACCTCTGAAGTCGAACATACTTGTCGTAACACCAAGGCTTAGCGTTTCAACAAGGACGGTATTTACTGGGATTGATGAATGTACGATAAGCGATAGACCTAATAATGATAAGCTTTGTAGAGCTTTGAGATATGGTGATAAGAATACAGTGTATTCTGAGATGATAAATGTCCTCGAGGAGTTTACACTGAAGGAGTATCCAGAGGTTGCGGAGCTCAAGCGCTTTATGATTGAGACCTGTGAAGGTGCGAGGAAGGTGCTGATGAGCGGTAGCGGGCCGACGGTATTTGCAATCTTTGATAGCGAAAGTCAGGCTAAGAAGTACGCGACAGTTTTTAAAGAAAAGTCTTGCTTTGCCTTTTGGGCAAGGACGATGATATAGGGCTTATTGAAGCAGAATGGAGATTTTTATGGACCTACAGGATGTGAAAATGGATATTGGTAGCCACAGACCTCTTAGAGAGGTTGTATATGAGGAGCTGAAGAGGAATATTATGACTGGTCGTATTGTTCCTGGAACTCGTCTTATGGAGGTTGATCTCTCAAATCAGATGGGTGTTAGCCGCACTCCTATTAGAGAGGCAATTCGTAAGCTGGAGAAGGAAGGCCTTGTTACAATTCAGCCAAGACACGGCGCTTATGCATCCGATGTTTCCATAGATGAGATGGTGGACCTGCTGGACGTAAGAGAGGAGCTTGAGGGGTTTTCGGCTGAGCTTGCAGCAAAGCGCATTACTCCTGAAGAAATCGACCGTTTGGAGAATATCACAGACGACTATGAGCTTGCAGTTAAGCATAACGATACAGAGCAGATGATTTTCTGTGATGAGCAGTTCCATAAGGAAATTGTTGAGATTACAGGAAATAACACTCTTGTAAAATTCAGCACCATGGCTCAGGAGCTAGCTTTGAGATTCAGATACATTTACTACGATGACTTCTCGCGCTATGAGAACATGCCTAGCGAACATAGGGGAATTATTGCAGCTCTCAAGAGCGGAGATAGTGTCGAGGCTAGACGTGTTGTTTCAGAGCACATTCAGGCACTAAGAGCTTTTTGTCATTGAAGGAGGAAAAAAACAGGCTTCCGCGATAAGAGAGAGCTTTAATCTCTGAGAGCTATAATAAAAAGGCAGGTATGTTCTGCTAGATGATAAGAATTTGATATAAACTATAAAATAGAGAAAAATCCTCAAGAAATAAATCTTGAGGATTTTTCAATACTAACTATATTAATCTATGTTAACCTTCCGAGAGGACTACTGTGATTTCTACGGATTTTTCATTTCGTAAAACGGTGATTTTTAATTTTATCACCTGGCTTGTATTTATCTAGTTCTGTTCTTAGGGTCTACAGCTGACTCTATCTTTGCTTTTCCGATGGATTGAATCTTGTCACCAGATTGTAATCCAGAGTTCTTTGCCTCATCTGTAACAACATCATCGATATATACTCCTGGCGCGCTTACGCCATATTTTTTTGTGCATCTTCTTCACTTGATAAATCAACAATCTTAACGCCTATTATTGCACGTCCAGTAACCTTGCCGTTCTGAATTAGATCCTTTGCAATCTTTGATGCTGTGTTGATAGGAATTGCAAATCCAAGTCCTTCAACATTAGAACCAGACGATTTAGCAACTACAATTCCGATTAGATTTCCCTGTCCGTCAAAAAGGCCACCGCCCGAGTTTCCTGGGTTGATTGAAGTGTCAGTCTGAAGAAGCTTCATTGCCTTTCCGTCAACGCTAATTTGTCTATCACGAGCGCTAATGATACCTGCTGAAACACTTCCGCCTAGCTCGCCAAGTGGATTACCAATTGCAACTGCCTGATCACCTACGGAGATAGAATCGCTGTCACCGTATCTTGCAGCAGTATATCCTGAGCCGTCAATTTTTAGAACAGCTATGTCGTTTTGACTATCAGCACCTATAAGACGTGCTTTTTTGGTCGTTCCGTCTTTGAGCTTTACGATTATATTCGAAGCGCCATCGATTACATGATTACAGGTCATTATATAGCCGTCGCTATCGATAATTACGCCAGAGCCTGCACCCTTGGTTACATAGTTCTTAATCCAAGAGTCTCCGCTGACCTTTTCGGTCTGTATTTCAACGACAGCATTTTCGTTCATAGAAACGATTTCTTTGATTGGTCTAGTTGTGCCATTGGATTTAGTTAACTTGTAGTTTGTGGCAGAGACATTGTTTCCACCGTATGAGCCATCAAATGCTCCTGCTAGCTTAAGCCCGCCAATGGTTATACCGAAGTTCCTAGCATTGCGCAAATTAGACAGATGATAAAAGCCTTCTTGGTAATATAAACAGGGGACTTAGGTGTTTTGTTTTTTGGCATGCCGCCATTTCCGTCAGAGGATTTTCTATCAAAGCTTCTAAGCTGGGAAGTGTCATATGAATAGTTTTCGAATCCTCTTGAAGTGTTAAACTGTCTTTCCTGCTCAAATGGATTGCTCGATGACTGAAACGAAGTATTGCCATACGAGGTCCTCTCATAGCCAGGGAATTTTGGTACAGACTCCCATTCGGCATTTGACGTGCTATTTGGTGCATTGTATGATGTGTTTGCAGATGTTGAATCAAAGTTTGAAGCAGGGTTTTGATCGACGCCTGTCTGCGCGGTGCCTGCGCTGAAAGTGCTATTAGCACTTGGTAGCTCGCTAGCTGTAGCTTCGGTTATATCCGATGGATTTTCATTTGGGGAGTTATTTCATCATTGTTGCCAAATGGGGGTGTGTAATCATTATTGTGATCCATAAGCTTACCTCCTTGTTAGTTTGTCTATTTATGGTATGATTATAGTTAAGATATATGACTTTTTTGTGATAAAAGGGTTAATCCTGTGCAATGATTTTGATATATTTTGATACTATCAGATTTTAAGAGTTTATAAAAAGCAAAAATAAATGATTTTTAATACAAGTTTTTGCTTGCTGAATAACAAAAAAATATCTATTTGTGGTATAATAGCAAATTGAGTTTGTGAAAGGACAGTAATGATATGAAGAATGTCACGATAAAGATAACTGGCAAGCGTTTTTGTCGGCGACAATGTCGAAGAAGAACTCGAATTTGTGGTGACGGCATGATGTTCGAGAAGGGCGGAGCCAAGTATTTTATATATGAAGAGAGTGAGTTTTCAGGGATTTCCAGGATGTAAGACCAGTCTTAAACTGACGGATACCAGCCTGAGAATGAAGAGAATTGGAGACTCAAGTGAGTACGGATCAGTACTAGAGTTTGAGACCGGAAAGCGTTTTAAGAGCGATTATAGCACGCCGTATGGACCTATGTCGCTAGAGGTTTTGACGAACAGCATCAAGAGAGAGCTTTCGCCAGAGGGGTACGGTAAGATAACTCTTGAGTACGATATCAGTCTCAGAGGAATGATAGAAGGTCGCAATGAACTTGCGATTGAGATAATGCAGTAGGTGTAATTATGAACAGATTTCACAGATGGGTTGCAAGAATAGTAGTAGCGGTTATTATCCTCTCTATGGTTGGAACCACCTTATTTCTTTCTTTTCAGATGTTAGTGTAGACGGGAGGCGTCTCTATGTACAAATTAGGTTTTGATTCAGAAAAAAATATCTCGAAGAACAGTCGCATTATATAATGCAGAGAATCAACGAAAAGCAGGGCGAAAGGCTTTACCTTGAGTTCGGTGGCAAGTTGGTTCACGATAAGCACGCTATGAGGGTGCTTCCTGGCTTTGATGAGAATGCGAAAATTAAGCTTTTGCAGAAGATGAAGGACTCAGCAGAGGTGATTATTTGCATCTACTCTGGAGATATAACGACTAACAAAACGAGGCATGACTTCGGCATCACCTATGACCTCGAAGTTCTAAGGCTCATAGATACATTCAGAAAGTACGATTTAGATATAAACAGCGTAGTCATAACGAGATATGAGGATGCTCCAGCAGTTGACATGTTCATCAAAAAGCTCGAAAGACGCGGAATTAAGACATATAAGCACTGCTTTACAAAGGGGTATCCTACAGATGTAGATACGATTGTAAGTGAAGAAGGCTATGGCGCAAACCCTTACATTGAGGTGACCAAGCCGCTTGTCGTTGTAACTGGACCTGGTGGAGGCTCAGGAAAGCTTGCGACATGTCTATCCCAGCTATATCATGACTTTATGCGTGGACGCAAGGTAAGATATGCGAAGTTTGAGACCTTCCCAGTTTGGAATCTTCCACTAAAGCATCCAGTTAACCTTGCTTATGAGTCTGCAACGGTAGATCTAAAGGATGTGAACATGATAGACCCTTTCCACCTAGAGGCTTATGGTGAGAAGGCAATCAACTACAATAGAGATATTGAGGTATTTCCAGTAGTTAAACGAATAATTGAGAAAATCACTGGTGAGGAATCTGAGTACCAGTCACCAACGGACATGGGTGTAAACCGTGTAGGCTTTTGTATTACTGATGATGAGGTATGTCAGGAGGCTTCTTGTCAGGAGATAATCAGGAGATTTCTGATAGCAGCAGTCGATTTCAAGAAGGGTAAGATTGAGAGCGATTCCCTAGATAGGGCGGAGCTTTTGATGAAGGAAGTCGGCAAGGCTGTAGGCGATAGAGTTGTAGTTCAGAAAGCTAGAGATTATGTGGAATTCAAGAGAGAGCTCTGCGATAAATACGAGAATGCAGTAGCCATGGCCATGGAGATGCCGGATGGTCACGTTATAACAGGGACGTAGCTCAAGGCGTATGGTTGCAGCAGCTGCAGTGGTTTTGAACTCCATCAAATATCTAGCTGAAATGCCAGACGAACTCCTTTTTGATAGAGCCAAAAGGTTCTTGAGACAACGCAGCACCTAAAGACAGATGTGCTTGGATATGACAGGAGCAGCTTGAACTGCGAGGAGATTTTGATGGCTCTTACAGTTTCAGGAGTTACGGACGAAAAAGGCAAGACTTGCAGCTAGCAAACTTTCCTTGCTTCATGGATGCAGGGGCGCATTGCACGGCAATTCTCTCAGACCGAGACGAGCAGACACTTTCATCACTTGGAATCGATGTAACTTGCGACCCAGAATATGTAACAACAAATTTATACAGTAACTAAATAATATAAGGAGCGGTCTTGAAACAAAATCAGCGATATACCCAGACTGAATACGTTAAGCAGTATGTAAAGCTCATCATTAGATGGAGCCTTATTGCGATTATAATCGGAATGATTTGTGGCGTTATCGGAGCTTTGTTTTACAATGGTGTATTATATGCGAATGTATTTCGCAAGAAACACGAGTGGCTGCTCCTTTTGCTTCCATTTGCAGGAATAATTATAGTCTATATGTACCAAAAGCTAGGGCTTGAGGGCAAGGGAACCGATGATATAATCGATTCTGTGCACGACAGCGCACCTGTTAGATTTAGACTGGTTCCTGCTATTTTTGTGGGTACAGTTCTGACGCACCTTTGTGGTGGTTCAGCAGGTAAGGAGGGTGCAGCACTTCAGATAGGTGGAGGCATAGGCAACTACATAGGGTAGAAAGTCGAGACTCCACGCGGAGAACCTCAGAATAGCGACCATGGCCGGCATGGCAGCCTTCTTTGCGGCTATCTTCGGTACACCGCTTACCGCAACGGTCTTCGTCGTCATGTTCATCAAAGTCGGACACCTCTACCAAATGGCTGTATTCCCGTGCTTTGTTTCCTCGTACACAGCCTACTGGATTGCAACAAAGCTTGGCGTAGTCGCCTTTGGCTTCCATATAAGCATACCGACGACAACGCCAGTACTGATGCTAAAAATCCTCGTGCTCGCATCTCTTTGTGGCCTCGTATCCACACTTATGTGCAATAGCTACAGATTGATACATGCGATTTACGATGAGTTATTTAACAACGCATATATTCGAGTAGTCTCAGGAGCAATAATTATAATAGTTTTAAGCCTTTTAGTAGGGAAAGACACCTACAACGGAGCAGGCAGTGAAACAATAGCAGAGGCGCTCTCAGGTGGCAATGAAGACTATCTCGCGTTTCTACTCAAGATACTGTTCACCGCAATAACGCTCGGCGCAGGATTCAAGGGAGGAGAAATCCTGCCGCTCTTCTTCATAGGAAGCACCTTCGGCGCCGTATTCGCGCCGCTACTAGGCATACCATCATCCTTCGGCGCGGCGCTCGCTATGGTAGCACTGTTCGGAGGAGCAACAAATACCATGATAGCACCGATTTGCCTCGCCATAGAATGTTTTTGGAGGCGGAGGCGTGCAAATGTTTGCAATAGCTAGCTTCATGGGATACCTTTGCTCGGGATATAACGGGCTTTATTCAAGTCAAAAGATACTTGACTCCAAGCTTCAGGCAAGGCCTGTAGAGATGCGAACAAACCAAAACAACATGGTAAGAAGACATGAGCCGGAGGCTATAGGAAGGCTTGTGAGCCAAAAGAGCAAGCGAGCGTACCGCAAGATGCTCAGTGCAGCAAAGAAGACAAGACCAGTAAAAAGACGTAAAAAATAGTGCAACATCAGTTGCACTATTTTTAGTTTAAATTATGTCTTCTTATCTGGTACTAAGCGTTAGCTGTTCCTTTATCCTTCTTCAATGCGTAGAAGATTAGTCCTACTACAAAGCCTAATACTGAAGGAACTACCCAGTCCATTCCGATATCTGAAAGTGGAAGGAATGCACCGACCTTTGCAACAACACCATCTAGGTGTAGAGCTGCAACTGTCTCAGCTGGTAGGCTCTTAACTCCGTCAAATAGAGCTGGAAGCATAGTGAATGCAATGGTCCATCTGTAAACAGTTGTGTGATAATTGAACAGTCCGCCAACGATACTAACTAGGATGATAGCTATTGTTAGTGGATATAGGAACATCAATACTGGTATTGAGTATGCGATGATCTTAAGTAGTCCAAAGTTAGCAAATACAAATGAAACAGATGTGAATAGTATTGCCCAAGCCTTGTATGAAAGTAAGCCAGGAAACATCTTTCCAAATGTTTCTGCACCTGCAGTTATAAGACCGATTGCAGTCTTTAGGCAAGCAAGTGTGATTGTGATAGCTAGGAATGTTGCGCCTATACCTCCCATGTAGTGGTCAGCCATCTTGTTAAGTAGTGTACCACCATCTGGCTGAACTTCAAAGATTCCTCTTGACTGTGCACCAGCAAATACGAGTGCAAAGTAGATTACTGCCATGAGAACCGCACATCCTACACCTGCGATAGCAGTTGATTTAGCTATGTTCTTAGGCTCATTAACGCCAAGATTTCTAACAGCGTTGATGATGATGATTCCGAATGCTAGCGAAGCTAGTGCGTCCATGGTGTTGTAACCCTCAACGAATCCTCTGAAGAATGGGTGTGTTACATAATCACCAGTTGCCTTTTGTGCTTGAAACTGAACCCATTGGGTTAACAAAGCACATTACTAGAAGCACTACTAGGAATGCAAGGAATATTGGGTTTATATACTTACCAACGCTATCTAGGATATTCGATGGTCTTAGTGAGAACCAAAGAACTACTGCAAAGAAGCAGAGTGAGAATAGTCCAAGCACTATAGGTGAATCCTTGTGTAGTGCTGGTACTACACCTACTGTATAAGGAACTGTCGCAGTTCTAGGAATTGCGAAGAATGGTCCTATAGTTAGATATAGTAGGCAAGTAAAAAATATACCGTACGGTCTAGATACTTTTGCAACCTAGGGTCGTAAAGACCCTCACTTCGAGACAGTGAAATTGCGATAATACCGAGTAGCGGTAGACCTACGCCTGTAATAACGAAGCCAATAGTCGCTGCTGGTGTGTGTTCGCCTGCCATCTGCCCCATAAGCGCCGGGAATATTAGATTTCCCGCTCCAAAGAACAGTCCGAATAGGAGGGAGGCAAGTAGTACATAATTTTTTGTGGAAAGTTTCTTATCCATATGTTTTTGTCCCCTTTTCTTTTTAAATTTTTGTTTGGAAATAATAAGGATTGTAACATAATTTGTTTATGTACACAAGATATTTTTTTATGTTTTTCATTTTGTTCACTCAGATATCAAAAATATACTAATATTGCATATCAAAAATCCTAGTAATTTCAATGGTTACAGACCTTACTTGCCAATCTCTAATCAAAAAGGATAAGTAAAAAAATAAACATATTTTTTTAATTAAATGTATACAAAAAATAAAAAAACTGGCCTGAGCCAGTTTTTATGTCTTAAACTAATTCTTTTAGCTTTCCTATATCAAGATTTTCGTATTTTGATAGAAGCGGGATGAGAAGCTCAGCTATCTTTGAGGCAGCCTCCTCTACATCGCTTTCAAAGTTTAGTGGCATGATAGGTTCATGCAAGGATTTTTCGCAGGAGCATCCAGCCTTTGATCGAAGAATTGTTAAAAGTTGATTCGCACGCCTTCGTAATTTGGTTCTTCAAGACTGCAGTCAGAAAGCTCGCCTGAAGAGATCAGCGTGCGTAAATCTTCTATTATACTATCGCCAACAGCACCGAAGTCGCTTCCTATAATTGGCAAGCGAACCTCTAGGCTTTCTAGTGGTTCTGACAAATCGCTTATCAGCGATGCGATTCCTTTGCCTTCTTTTTTGCACTTTGCAGCAGCGATTACTATCTTTGTTGCAAGATATGCGCCGTCGTCTAGGAAGAAGTTTTCCTTATATGCTGCGTGTCCAGATGTCTCTATCGCAAGGTCACTTTCTATGCCTTGCTCGTTAAGCTCAATGGACTTGTTTATCACATTCTTATACCCTCTCTTAAAGCGAAGGTGTTTAAGACCTAGACTTCCCTCAAGGAAACTTGTCAGACCACGAGAAGTTACACTGTCTGTAACAACTGTTGAGCCTGGGTGTGAATCTGCTATGAGTGCAGCTGCTAGTGCTACAATAGCGTTTCTGTTTATCTCCTTGCCGTTTTCGTCAACTGCAGAAACTCTGTCTACATCTGTATCAAAAATTAAACCTAAATCGGTCTTTGCTTCGCGAACCCTTGCGCATATGGATTCTATCGCTTCCTTGTCCTCTGGATTAGGAATGTGGTTTGGGAAGCTTCCGTCTGGCTCTAGGAACTGTGAGCTGCTGACATCAGCGCCGAGTGGTGATAAAACTTTTTTTCGGCATAGAAACCACCAGCACCGTTTCCGGCATCAACTGTAATAGATAATCCTGAAAGAGGGGTTTCTCCAGCATCAAGAGCATCTATGATTTTCTTTCTTAGGTGTGCGCTGTAAACGTCCATCAAATTAGCTTTGATTGGATCAGAAGCAGCTTTTGGAATCAATCTACCTAGGGATTGAACTAGATTCAGCGAAGTTAATTATGTCAGCAATGTCACCCTTATCTAGTCCGCCGTCCACATCAAAGAACTTCATTCCGTTTCGGTTTGAAGGCATGTGGCTTGCTGTAACCATGATGGCGCCGTCACACTTAAAATCTTCAAAGACTGTGGACATGAACATAGCGGGTGTAGATGAAAGTCCTGAGTCCAAAACCTTAGCTCCGTATGGAGTGAGTGCGGAGACTATATCTCGCACTAGCTCAGGACCTGAAATTCGGAATCTCGTCCAACTGCTATGCAAAGGTCGTTTGGTTCTTTATCTGTGTTATGTGATAGAAGATACAGAAAGCCTTTAGCTAGGCGCGAAACCGCTTCAGAATCGAGATTTACCGGTTCTGCAGGGCTTCCGATAGCTATACCTCGTATATCGCTTCCGTTTTGCAATTTTGAGTAGTCGTAAGCCATTTGTTCTCCTTATGTGCTATTACTCTTTGATTGAGCCGTCTGCATTGAATAGAGGTAGCTTCTCAAGATACTTGATATCATCTCTATCTGCGGCTTCTCCTTCAGCTAGAACTGCCATACGGCATACTATGTTTCCGCCAGCAGCATCTACGAGCTTCTCCATGGAGCGGAGAGACTCACCAGTGCTGATAACATCGTCTACAATGAGGACTCTTCTGCCTTTAATTAGGCTAGCTTCCTTCTCGCCTATGCATAGTGTCTGCACGTGGTCAGTTGTAATTGAATCAACGCTTGTCTCTATAATGTTCTGCATGTATAGCTTTGCGGCTTTTCTAAATACGACATAGTCCTTGCCACCGCTAAGTCTTGCCATCTCGTAAGCCAAAGGAATTCCCTTAGATTCTGCTGTTACGATAACATCAAATTCAGGTGCCTTAGCTAGGAGCTCCTTTGCGGATGCTTCTGTTATAGCAACATCTCCAAACATTACAAAGGCTGCGATATAAAGCTCATCGTTTATCGGACAAAGTGGTAGCTGTCTTGTTAGACCAGCAATCTTCATTTCATAATGCATTTTGCTTTCCTCTTTTTTACATGATTTTTATGCTTGAACACGCTCAAGCATACGCTTATATTATACCTTTGACGCAAAAATACTTGCAAGGTAAAAGGCGCGCCTTGAGGCACGCCTTGATATCAAATTTATTTGTTTTTTTATTCTTGTAATTCCTAGGCTTTACTAGAATGTAAGTCCATGTGCAAGTGTGTAGAATCTGAATGCGAATAGCACCGCTGATACCCACATAACTAATGGAACCTTCTTAGCGTTTCCTGTTAGAACCTTTAGGATTACCCATGCTAGCATTCCGAACATGATTCCGTTAGCGATTGAGTATGTGAATGGCATCATGACTATTGCAAGGAAGCCACCGAGTACGTCTGCGATGTCTCCGTCAAATGACATCTTCTTAACTGTGCTCATCATCAAAAGTCCAACCCATACAAGAGCAGGAGTTGTTGCAAATCCTGGAATTGCTAGGAAGATTGGTGAGAAGAATAGCGCTATGATGAAGAGTACTGCAGCTGTAAGAGCTGTCATACCTGTACGTCCACCTACTGCAACACCTGCTGATGACTCAACATAGCTTGTTACTGTTGATGTACCTAGGCATGCACCTGCAACTGTACCAACAGCGTCTGCAAGAAGTGCGCCCTTAGCGTTTGGAAGCTTGCCATTCTCATCTAGGAGATCACCCTTTGATGCAACACCGATAAGTGTTCCTACTGTATCAAAAATATCAACAAATAGGAATGAGAATACGATTGTAGCAAAGCTTACTATGTGCTGGCCAATCCATGCGAAGTCAAATGCGAATAGCTCAGGTGCCTTAGGGATGAAGCTGCTTCCCTCAAAGCTTGGATATAGTGAGAATGCACCTGCTTCTGGATTTACAACATACCAGCCTGCAGCCTGTGCAATCATGCCTAGAATCCATGTTCCGAGAATACCGATAAGAATGTCACCCTTAATCTTGAAGTGGTGCATTACTGCGATCGTTAGAAGTCCAACAAGTGCTAGAATGAACTGAGGTGTGTTTACTGCACCAAGTTCAACGAGTGTTTCAGAGTTTGAAACTGTGATTCCAGCACCCTTTAGGCCGATGATTGTGATAAATAGACCTATACCTGCTGTAATTCCGTACTTGAGGCTTTCTGGAATATCGTTAACGAGCTTTTCTCTGAAGTTTGTCAGAGATAGAAGGATGAATATGATACCTTCAACCAATACTGCTGCAAGAGCGATTGTCCATGGATTCTTGATTCCTGCCCCTGCCATCGGGATACAAACCGAGTAAGCGAAGTATGCGTTTAGTCCCATTCCTGAAGCAAGTGCAACTGGATAGTTAGCAAAGAATGCCATGCAAAGTGTTGCGAATGCTGCAGAAACTGCTGTAGCAGTAAAGATTCCTGCGCGGTCCATTCCAGCCGCTGAAAGAATGTTAGGGTTAACTGCCAAGATGTAAACCATTGACAGGAAGGTGGTAAAGCCGGCGATGACCTCAGTACGTGGATCAGTGCCGTGTTCCTTCAATTTGAAAAGCTTTTCCATAATTGATTGTTCTCCTTTAATACATCAACTTAATAGTTAAAAATAAATACACTGTAATTATAATGTAGTAAAGTTACAATTGACTATAAAAAAATAATTTCCTGAAATGCAAAAAAACAAATGTTTTTGACACATTTTATTGAGATTTTGGCAAAAATACGAATATATCAAAGTAGTTTTGCTCTAAATGTTCGTATTATCTTTCTCCGGAAGTTGAGCTAGGATAACGGCAATAAATATCACTATGCATCCGAGAATTTCATAGCCTGTCATTCTCTCACCTAGAAGAATTGCACCAGAGATAACCGCAAACACAGATTCAAGGCTGAGAATCAAAGATGCAGCTGTAGGCTCTGCGTTCTTTTGGGCAACAACCTGAAGCGTATAGGCAATACCGCAGGAGAAAACACCGGCATAAATGATAGGGAACCAGCAGTCGAGAATCTGGTTTATGTCAGGTGATTCAAATATGAGCATCATGATGAAGCTAAGACCTCCTGCAACAAAGAACTGAAGGCAGGAAAGCTTAACACCGTCGCACTTAGGCGAGAAGTTGTCGATTGCAAGAATGTGGCAGGAGAACAAAACTGCACAGAGCAAAAACAAATAGATCTCCTTTTTCGATTGTAAGTCCAACGCCCTTGCCTGCAATAGTTAAAGGTAGAATCCACATGCTCCTAGAAGCACGCAGAACCACACTAGAGGACGTACTCTCTTGCCGAGAAACATTCCTAAAAATTGGAACTATCATTATATATAGCGCGGTTATAAAAGCCGGCCTTACCAGCATCGGCATCAAAGTACATGCCAAACTGCTGAAGATTTGAGGCAATCGCCAAAAATGTACCACAGACTATACCGCCAAGTATTAGTGATTTCTTGTCTTTAGGTGGAGCTTCGTCTGCCTTGCCTTTGCTGAGCTTTGATAGAATCAGGATAACTGGGACTAGAGAAATTCCGCCAACTAGTGTACGGATACCGTTATATGTAAACGGCTCCAACGCCGTACCCGCCTTCTGGGCAACGAAGGACGAACCCCAGATCAGTGCTGTGACTAGCAATAGAATATTGCTGATGATTCGTTTGTTCATAAATAATTCCCTTTCATAATCAAAATAATAAATCGCTTTACCTTGTAAAAATATTATATATTTGAATCTTTGCTGAGGCAATAAGGCCTTCTTTTATTCAACACAAAGATATGATAAAAATTATTGTATATTTTACAACGAAACTTTGAAAAAAATGAGGTCTAAAGTAATGAATAAATGGATTTGCTCTGCAGATGAATCAAAGCTCAGGGAGCGCCTAGCAGAAATCAAGCCTCTAGATGAGCAGGCGATGAAGGCTGCAAAGGAGAGACAGGATTACAGACTCAAGGTTCCAACAAGCCTAGGAAGGCTAGAGGAGATGAGCATTAGGCTTGCGGGTATTACCGGAAAAAGTCTATGGGAACATGGTGGATGATCAGGGCTATAGTTTTGATGTGCGCAGATAATGGTGTTGTCGAGGAAGGTGTGGCATCGGCTCCTCAGACTGTTACTTTGATGCAGACTATTAACTTTACAAAGCGTATTACAGGTGTAGGTGCACAGGCCAAGTACTTTGGAATAGACATTTTAGATATAGACGTTGGCGTTAGACTTCCGATACCAGCTGACGTACTTGCAGATGACATGCTAGTTGATGGAAAGATTCAGAGCCTTGTCGTAGACAGAAGAATTGCTGATGGAAGCAGAAATCTAGCAAAGGAACCAGCTTTGACTAAAACGGAAGCTATCGCTGCGATACTGACCGGAATCGAGGCTTCCGATGCGGTTTGTGAGGCCGGAAAGAATATCTACGGCGTCGGCGAAATGGGTATAGGAAACTCAACAACTGCAGCCTGCATAATAAGCTCGTTTACAGGAATGAGTGCAGAGGAGGTTGTCGGAAGAGGCGGTGGCCTGAACGATGAATCCCTGAGCAAAAAGTGCAAGATTGTTGCAGAGGCTGTATCAAAATATGACATGCCCTGATCCTATAGACCGCGCGGCAGCTTTTGGTGGCTACGATATCTGTGCTATGGCTGGTGCCTTCCTAGGTGCAGCGATTAACAGAATTCCAGTTGTTGTGGATGGATATATTTCTATTGCGGCAGCGCTTCTTGCAGCTGAGATTGATCCTGGGGTTAAGGATTTCATGTTTACATCGCATTTTTTTCGCAGGAACCAGGATATAAGGCGGCGGTGAAAAAGCTTGGAATTAGACCTATGTTTGACCTTGAGATGAAGCTCGGTGAGGCTAGTGGATGCCCTATAGCATTTAAGATTATGGAAGCGGCTTGTGCTGTTATGAATGAGATGAAGAGTCTAGATGAAGGACAGATAGATTCGGAATATCTTGATGAGCTGAGAGAAAAGAGTTTGTTTTAATATGAATGTTTTTGTAAGCGGAGGCGCAAAGAATGGCAAGTCCTCCTTTGCTCAGAGATATGCATTTGACATGGCAAAGGGGAAAAAGCTATACTATCTTGCCACCATGGTCGCAACGGACGATGAGGATGAGCTTAGAATCCAAAGGCATGTAGAAGACCGTGACGGAATGGGCTTTATCACGGTTGAGAAGCCTATGAACATGTGTGAGCTCTTTGATGCACCATATAATTTAGATAGGGACGGAGTCTTCCTTTTGGACAGCGTTACAGCACAGCTTGCCAACGCGATGTTCGGGATGGGGGAATATGACGAGGATGCGGCTGAGCATGTTGCAGAGGATCTTTTGAAATTTGCTGAGCTTAGCGGCAATGTAGTTTTTGTTTCTGATTACATATATTCTGAGGCTAGAATTTTTGATGATTTTACGGAGAACTATAGGCGTGGGCTTGCTTTGATAGATAGGGCTTTAGCGAATAAATGCGAGCTTGCATGCGAGGTTATTTGTGGTAATGTCATCGCGCGCAAGGGTCATTTATAGTTTTGAATTGATTTAGAGAGTATGTTATGAAGGATTTTGTTATTGGGTTTTTCATGGCTTGGGGTAATTTTTTTAACCTTGCCTTGTCCGTACAAGAGATGGGATAGCGGGCTTAAGAACATGATGCTGGCCTTTTCTGCCTGGCGTAGGAATGGTTGCAGGTTTTATCTGGTTTATCCTAGGATGTATTTTGCTAAGAATTGCGGTTTATCCACTACTTTCCGCGCTGTTAATCTGCTTTTTTATCTATGCGATATGTGGCTTTATGCATATGGATGGCTTTATGGATGTCAATGACGCGATTATGTCGCGCAGACCTTTGGAGGATAGACTTAGGATTCTCAAGGATTCGACGGTTGGAGCTTTTGCCGTTATAACTTTGGTATTCCTAGTTCTTGCTATGTATGTGGCGAGCTTTAGCTTTTTTATAAAGCCGATGGATATAAGTGGGCTCTTTCCTCTTTTGACAATTCCAGTTATTTCCCGTGGTACGGCAGGTGCTTGTGTGCTCAGTTTTAAGCCGCTTACGACAAGCCAGTATCTAGAGGATCACGAAAAACCTAGAGATAAGTATATTAAGATGGTAGCCTTGATTACATGTGCCTACTTTTTGTTAATTCTCATCTTTGCAATCATATTTGCAAGGCCAGAGGCTATAGCTAGATTTGTTGTTTCATCCCTTGGAACTTCATGCGTTACGCTTCTTTCTTGTCTTTATGCACGACATAACCTGGGCGGCATGAATGGCGATATTGCAGGGTATAGCATCTGCATGGGTGAGCTTGGCGGAATGATTTTGGCAGCGCTGATAATAGTATAGGAATGATGAGCGAAAGGAGAGCCAATGATTTTGATATATGCGGGAGCGTATCAGGGCAAGCTTGATTTTGCCAGAAAAAACTTCGGAATCAAAGATGAGGATATTTGCTATTGCAATAGCGATATGGAGTCTATCGACTTTGGGAAAAAAAGTCATCTACGGTTTGGAAAAAAATTTATATATGGGTATGAGAAGAGGGGCAAAGCGCTGATGAATACATAAGGGCGCAGCTTCCTTTGATGAAGGATAAGATAATAATCTGTGAGGATATATCTCGTGGTCTTGTTCCTATGGACAAGCTTGAGAGAGCTTGGCGTGAGACAAACGGAAGGGTTGTCAATGCTGTAGCCGCAGAGGCTGACGAGGTATATACGGTTTTCTGCGGAATTGAAAGTAGGATAAAATAGTTGGAATCTAAGATTTTGATCATAAGACATGGGATAACTGAGGGGAATAAGAAGAAGTGGTTCTACGGAGCGACGGATATAGGCCTTTGCGAAGAGGGCGTTTCAGAGCTTATTGAACAAAGGAATAGCGGTTTCTATCCTGATATTCCTGAGGGAGCGCAGTTCTTTACAACTGGGATGAAGCGCACAGAGGAGACTCTTGAGATTCTGTTTGGAGATGTTGAACACGGTAGAATCACGGATATGAAAGAGATGAACTTCGGAGACTACGAGTGCAGAGCCTTTGATTCTCTTAAGGACGATGAGGTTTTCCTAGAGTGGGGATACGACCAGATTGGTGAGGTCAAGCTTCCAAACGGTGAATCCAGAAACGAATTTCGTGAGAGAACAAGGCGAGGTGGTCAGTTTTTGATAGATGAACACATTGCAAAGAATGCGCCTATGACTGTGATGATATGTCACGGTGGTGTAATTTCTAGCTTTATGGATCATCTTTTCGGTGACGAAAGGTCTATGTGGGACTGGATGCCTGAGCCTGGATGCGGATATGAGATAACTTTGATGGACGGTAAACCTGTGAGGTATGAGGCTATCGGAAGAATTGGTGATAAGCTTCAGACGATGATAGATGAGTATGAGTCCGAGAATGGGGAAGATTAAGGACAAGAGGTTGATATGAGCAAAAAGGAAAAGAAAAAAGCAGGGCTAGGAACATGGCTTTACAGACTCGTAATGCTTGCACTGCTTTGCGTTATGATTTTCAGTGGATATAAGGTTTTTCACGATTTATATGGAATATCACAAGGGCACAGTTGCCTACGATGATCTTGCAAAGATTGCTGGTGCTGGTGAATCAGCCGATAAGGAAGAAAAGGACCTCACAATCGACTGGGATGCTTTGACAAAAATTAGCAAGAATGTCAAGGGATGGATCAGATCTAAGGGTACGGTTATCAACTATCCTATCATGCAGGGAAGTGACAACGATTACTATCTCTACCACATCATGACAGGAGAGTACAGCCGTAAGGGCTCTATTTTCATCGATAGCAACAATAGGGATCCGTTCAATAGTTTTTTGACCATTGTTTACGGACACAGAATGCTTGACGATAGCATGTTCAACAGCCTCGGAAATTATTTTTGAGGATGCGAAGTACTATAAGAAGCACAAGGTTATCGACATTTATACGCCTGAGAAGAACTATAAGCTTGAGATTTTCGGTGCAGCAAATGTAAATGCAACAAATGAGAGCATATATAATCTCAATATTGCAGAGGATGATGTATCAACTAAAGAAGCCTACATCAATAATGTACTCAGCAAAAATGAGACTCGCTGGCTACAAAGGGAACCGTAGATGTAACGGCAAATGACAAGATAGTTATGCTAAGTACCTGTACTTATGACCCAGGCGATGACAGAATTGTCGTATGGGGAAAACTTGTAGAAAAGACTCCTGAAAGCAAGTAATCACGCGAAGATATATGGTAAATCAAAAGACCGATTTTTAGAAATCGGTCTTTATAATATCTTATTTTGTTGTAATTATAAGGCTTATAAGAATCGTCTATTTACGATGTAACCTATATGTAGATTTACAATCTATAGCTTGCGAAGGATTTGCAAGACTATTGCCTGATGGAAACTTCACCCGAAGATAGGGTCTCGATTTCTCTCATTCTGACACCTTCCATGTACTCAACAACGAGGCCTCCCTTGTCATCGATATCTAGGGCGCGTGCTTTGATGCGTTTGCCATCTGCGATGGTATGAACGTAGATGTCTTTGCCGAGTATGAAGCATTTTCTTCTGTACTCAGGAAGGAAGTTTGTGCTTGGGAATTCCTTAATCATGGCGAGAATATTATCAGCTACTGCCCCAGCTAGTGTGCTTCTCGAAAACGCACCGTTTTCGTCCGCTACGCTCCCTGCAATGTCAGCAATTTCCTCAGGGAATTTACTTGGGAAAGCAGTTGATACCAATTCCGATAATCAACTTATCAATTCTGCCAGTCTCAAGATTGGTCTGAGCTTCTGTCAAGATTCCGCAAACTTTCTTGTTCTTATAGAAAATATCGTTGACCCATTTAATCTTAGGGTTTATATCGCATACACTCTCAAGTGCCTTGCAAACTGCTAGTGCAGATGCCATGGTTATGAAAGGTGATTTGTTTAAATCAAAGTTTGGTCTGAAGGCAACGGTCAGATAAATTCCGTTGTCCGATGGGGACATGAAGCTTCTTCCGAGCCTTCCCTTACCTGCAGTCTGGCTGTTTGCAACGATTACCTGTGGTACATCTGATGATGGCAGGGAATGTGCAAAGTTATTTGTTGAGTCAATCTCATCAAAAACCATGAGCTTGCAAGCCTCATTTATCTTGGAACCGATGGATTCCTCGGTGAGAATATCGATTTTCTCAAGTAGCTTATAGCCTTGGCTTGGCCTACTCAGTATCTTGTAGCCTGACTTTTTGAGCGCAGAGGCAGCCTTGTTCACCGCAGCTCGAGAAACACCCAAGGTCTGGGCTAGGCATTCGCCTGAAACAAAGGAACCGTAGTTCTCGTCTAAAAATTTTAGAAGTTCTATCTTAGTAGACATGCTGACCTCCATACAGATAAGTTCAATTTGATTAAACCTATTATACAATGTTTTGAGCTTTTTTTGAAAACACATTGATTTTTAGGGCTATCTCCTTTATTTTTTTCACATTTATATGATAAAATTATCGGGTAAATTGGGTAAATAGGCTCACTTTGAGATTTAGGGAGAAATAATATATGGAAAGTCACAGTATAACGTCGTCAGTCATACAAATTTTAGTATTACTGCTCTGCTCCGCTTTCTTTTCAGCGACGGAAACGGCGTTTACTTCACTCAACAGAATAAGAATTAAGAATAAGGCTGACGCAGGTAACCCTAGAGCTAAGAGAGTTTTTAGCTCTCGAGCAGAACTACGACAACCTGCTTTCGACGATATTGGTCGGAAACAACCTTGTAAATATCGCAAGTACAGCAGTAGCAACGGTTTTGTTTATGAACCTATATGGGCAGTACGGTGCTACGATTTCGACAATAGTTACAACGGTTATCGTTTTGACCTTCGGTGAAATCACTCCGAAGAGTCTTGCTAAGGAACATCCAGAGACCTTTTGCTTCCTTTGCCGCACCGGTTATAAACCTGCTGAGGATTATTCTCACGCCAATAAACTGGATATTTGCGCAGTGGAAAAAAATTGCTCTCAGTAATTTTCAAGACTGAGGTTGTACCTAGCATAACAGAGGACGAACTCGTAACAATAGTTGACGAGGCCTTCGTTACAGGCGGTATCGACAAAGAGCAAAAACGAGATGATCCAGAATGCAATAAGCTTTTAGGGAACTCGAGGCTCAGGATATTTTGACGCCACGTGTAAACATAGAGGCTGTCGAGGTTGAAACTCCTGAAGAAGAGGTTGATGAGATCTTCCGAAAGACAGGATTTTCACGGCTTCCAGTCTACGAGGATGAGCTTGACCGAATAATAGGAGTACTCAATCAAAAGGATTTCCACAACTACGTATATAAGCGTGGTGCTAGCATAGCAAAACCCTAGTTAAGCCAGTAATTTACGTTGCGGGCTCGATGAAGGCGATAGATCTGCTAAGAAAGCTACAGGAAAAACAAGTGCAGAATGGCAATCATCGTTGATGAATACGGTGGAACTGAGGGTATAGTAACCTCTGAGGATATCATCGAGGAGCTTGTTGGTGAGATATACGACGAGAGCGACACGGTTGCGATGAGAGAGATAACCTTACAGCAGAACGGAAGCTACAGGGTGCTCGGATCAGCGAACTTTGAGAAGATGATGGACTACTTTGGCGAAGAAGCCGAGATAGATGCGACAACGGTAAACGGATGGGCTGCTATACAGCTTGACAAGTTGCCACGCAGAGGGGACCGATTCGAATATGTGGTCGGCAAAAAGAAATTTAAAGCAATAGTAACAAAAGCAGATGATAGAAAGGCGCTAGAGCTCACGATTAGAGTCGAGAAACTCGATGAAGGCGCCGGAGAAGGGGAAAAGAAATGAGCCTAATGGAAAAAAATATTTGGCAACCTCAACGCTAAGGAAGTCAAGAAACTCGAGAAAATAGCGGAGAAGGTCGAGGCCTTAGATGAGGAAACTGCCAAGCTTAGCGACGATGAACTTCGTGCTAAGACAGATGAATTTAAGGGAAGACTTGCAGAGGGTGAAACGCTAGACGACCTTTTGCCTGAGGCCTTTGCTAGTCTGCCGAGAGGCTGCAGTTCGAAGCCTAGGAATGAAGCACTTCCACGTGCAGATTATAGGTGGTATCGTTCTTCACCAGGGCCGTATAGCCGAGATGAAGACTGGTGAAGGTAAGACTTTGATGGCTACACTTCCTGTATACCTAAATGCGCTTTCTGGCGACGGTGTGCACGTAGTTACTGTCAACGATTATCTAGCAAAGCGTGACGCGGAGTGGATGGGTAAGCTCTATACTTTCCTTGGACTCACAGTTGGTTGCGTTATCAACAGCATTACGGGTGAGGAGAGAAAGCAGGCGTATCGCTGCGACATCACTTACGGAACAAATAATGAGTTCGGTTTTTGACTACCTGAGAGATAACATGGTTATCTACAAGGAAGAGCTCTTACAGCGCGAGCTAAACTACGCGATTATAGACGAGGTCGACTCCATCCTAATCGATGAGGCGAGAACTCCTTTGATTATTTCTGGACAGGGCGACAAGTCAACAGACCTATATCAAAAGGCGGACCGTTTTGTTAAGACTCTCACAAGAGGTGAGCAGATTGACGAAAAAGGATACAAATCCTACGGGCGACTTTATCGTAGACGAAAAGGATAAGCAGGTTTCTTTGACAGACGCCGGCGTAAGCAAAGCTGAAGCTTTCTTTGGTGTCGAAAAACTTCGGTGACCCTGAGAATATGGAAATCAACCACCACGTTCTTCAGGCTTTGAAGGCTCACAACATCATGGAAAGAGACGTCGACTACATCGTTAGCGACGGAGAAATTTTGATTGTCGATGAGTTCACTGGTCGCCTGATGGTCGGAAGAAGATTCAGCAACGGCTTGCACCAGGCTATCGAGGCTAAGGAGCATGTATCGGTTAGATCTGAATCAAAGACAATGGCAACTATAACGCTTCAGAACTACTTCCGTATGTACAATAAGCTATCAGGTATGACTGGTACTGCTAAGACTGAGGAAGAGGAATTCCGTGATATCTACAATATGGATGTAGTTGTTGTTCCAACAAATAAACCTCCTAAGAGAGAGGACCTTCCAGATTCTGTTTACCTAAAGGAGAGCGGAAAGTACAAGGCTCTTGCTAATAAGGTTGCAGAGGTTCATGCAACTGGACAGCCGGTGCTTGTAGGTACAATTTCAATCGAAAAATCTGAGCTCTTAAGCAATCTTCTAACAAAGAAGGGCGTTAAGCACAATGTCCTAAATGCTAAGCAGCATGAGCGCGAAGCAGAGATTGTTGCTGAAGCAGGTAGACTAGGACAGGTAACCATCGCAACCAATATGGCTGGTAGAGGTACCGATATTATCCTAGGTGGTAACCATGAGTTTGAGGCAAAACGCGAGATGAAGAAGCTCGGATATACAGAAGAGCAGATTCTATTTGCAACAAGCTTTGTAAAGAGCGATGACGAGGAGCTAAATGCAGCTAGACAGAAGTTTGCTGAGCTTCATGACAAATATAAGGCTGAGAGACAGCCTGAACACGAGCAGGTAGTTGAGCTTGGTGGTCTTTGCATTTTAGGTAGTGAAAGACACGAGTCAAGACGTATAGACAACCAGCTACGAGGAAGAGCTGGTAGACAGGGTGACCCTGGTACAACACAGTTCTTTATCTCACTCGAGGACGATTTGATGCGCCGCTTCGGTGGAGAAATGATGCAAAACATCGTTAGCAGATTCGGACTTGCAGACGACGAACCTCTAGAAGCAAACGTTCTTTCAAGAAGAATTGAGAATGCTCAGAAGAAGGTCGAGGGTAAAAACTTCGGTATCAGAAAATACGTTCTCCAGTACGATAATGTAATGAATAAGCAGAGAACTATCATCTACGGTGAGAGAAGAAAGGTTCTCTTTGGTGAAGATATCCGTAGCGATATCATGAACATGAAGGACAGCCTAGTTGCTGCAATCATTGGACCTTCAACTATGGATAGCAAATTCCCTGAGGAGTGGAATTTCGCTGAGATGAGACGTAATCTAAACAAGCTAATTCCTAGCTATGAGATGAGAGTAGACTACAGCGCTGACGAGCTCAGAGACATGACTCAGGAATCATTAATTCAGGACATCTGTGCAGAGCTAGACGAACTCTACACCAAGAAGGAAGAGGAAGTCGGCGTAGAGCAGATGCGTGAAATTGAGCGTGTTATCCTTCTCAGAGTTGTTGACAGCCTCTGGATGGATCGCATCGATGCGATGGATCAGCTAAAGTCAGGTATTGGCCTAAGAGCTATAGGTCAGCAGGATCCTGCCGCTGAATACGGTAAGGAAGGCTTTGATATGTTCGAGCAGATGATTGGAGCTATTCAGGAGGATACAGTAAGATACTGCTACAATGTCTCTGTTGATACTAAGGCTGAGCGTAAGTCAGTTACAGGCGGTAGCATGACTGCAAGCAAGTCAGAATATCATGACGAAGAACCTCAGAGCGGGGAGCCAGCTCAGCACAAAGAGGAACGAGAGCATAGGCAGGAGACTGTGAGAAGAGAAAGTCCAAAGATAGGCAGAAATGATCCTTGCCCATGCGGAAGCGGTAAGAAGTATAAGAACTGCTGTATGAAGAAGGATATGGCTGACGCAGAATAGGATTTTAAACATATTCCAACACAGAGGGGAGATGATTTGATGTTGATGCTTGATCCGGTAAAGATGGATTTACCGAAGGCTGAAGCAAGACTCAAAGAGGCAGGTGAGTCCCTTTGACCTTGCAGGTCTTAGGGCGAAGATAGATTCGATGAATAAACAAAGCGAGCAAAGCGACTTTTGGGATGACCCCGAAAAGGCGCAAAGCTTGCTCAAAAAGAAAAAAAGGCTCTCGAGAGCACCGTAAATGAATATGACAGACTGAGCTCAGGCTTTAAAGATATCTCTGAAATGATTGAAATTGCAGAGGAACTTGAGGATGAAGACGAGGCGATGACGGTGGTCGAGAACTTTGATGAGCTGTGCAAGGATGCTGAGACATTTAGGCTCAAACTCCTTCTAGACGGCAAAGTACGATAGCAACAGCGCGATTCTTTCAATTCACGCTGGAACTGGTGGTGTCGACGCTATGGACTGGGCTCAGATGCTGATGCGCATGTACACTAGATGGGCAGATAAGCACGGATACACGGTCAAAGTAGTAGACCTCCAGGACGATGCAGAGGCAGGTATTAAAAAGCTGCACGATGATAATTGATGGTGAAAATGCCTACGGCTATCTCAGAAGAGAGCATGGAGTGCATAGACTCGTTAGAATTTCACCATTTAATGCGGCAGGAAAGAGGCAGACATCTTTCTCATCAGTTGAGGTTATGCCGGAAATGGACGAGGATTTCAATATCGAAATAAATCCTCAGGATCTGAGAATAGACACATATAGGTCGACTGGTGCAGGCGGACAGCACGTCAATACGACAGATTCTGCGATAAGAATTACGCATCTGCCTACAAACATAGTCGTTACATGCCAAAACGAGAGAAGCCAGCATCAGAACCGTGAGGTTGCGATGAGAATTCTCGCATCAAAATTAGCTGAACTCGCCGAAAGGGAGCACAAGGAAAATCTTGCCGAATTAAAAGGGGATTTTTCACAGATCACCTGGGGTTCTCAGATAAGATCCTACGTCTTCCAACCATATACCATGGTTAAAGATCACCGTACTGGTGCCGAAGTAGGGAATGTCGCATCCGTAATGGATGGTGATATAGATTACTTTATAAATGAGGAACTAAAGGCTAGAATCTAAAGAATAAAATTTGATTATTAGGATTTGCTCGGATTGAGGAAATGGGGTTCGTGCAAATCAGCAATGATGACTTTTTGTAAATCGTCTGACCAGAGTCTTCTAAAATCGACTCTAAAAAAATCTCAGACAGCTTGATTGCGTGGTAGAGGCCGAGGGGCTGTCTACCCGCTTCAATCGCACAATAGCTTGAGCGACTTATTCCCAGCGAGGATGCTATTGCATGCTGGGACATGTTCGTGGCTGACCTAAGCAGCCGCAGGTTTTTGCTAACTTTAAAGTTGAAATTTAAATAGTCCATAGATACTCCTTATAGTATTGATTTTTTTCGCATTATATCAAATGTATAATTACATCAGAGACTTAACTGTTCGAATTATACAATAATATGTACGCAATGAAAAGGAAGTTAAACTTCCAGCGCAGGAAACCTAGCTTCCTTTTAAGATGGATTTCAATAACCATAAAATAAAAAGTAATACTATTTTATGGGGAGAAAGCCTGATGAGCGAAAGATTCAAAGAAATCAACAATGCAGAGGTAGGTAAGAGAATTAGGGACCTGCGTGAAAAAAACGCGATATCACACGTGAGAAGCTCGGCGAGCTCCTTGAGATTTCAGATAAGACGATGAGAAATATTGAGTCGGGTATTTACGGAACCAAGCTGAGCAACCTGTACAATATCGCTCAGTATTTTTGATGTAGGACTTGATTATCTAGTAGATGGCTATAATCATAGCTCAAAGAGCGTGGTCGAGGAAAAATACTAGATATATAAGCGGTCAAGTCACTAGAGATATAGATGGAAATGCTAATCGTCTAAAGAGTCGCAAGCTGTTAGAAGCAGAACTGATGGAACTTGCGGATGGGCTGAATGACGTGCAGCTAAGCAACTTACTTGACGCGGTAAGTTCCATGATGAAAAATGACAAAATAAAAAGCTCCAAAAACTCTTTGGAGTGGAGGGAAAAGAATGAGAATAAACATTAAGAATAACAAGACATATACTTCAGAGGATTTGAAACACGCTAACGACATCGCAAGTCCAGCACTCGACAAAAATCTGGGCAATGCAATGGCTTTAACGACTGCATCCATAAGAAGGATGTAAATAAGATTAATGGATTTAATGAGTATGTATCAAATCTCAATCAGATATACGATACAATTCTTGTAGTGGCAGGAAGAGAGGAAAGAGCATCAATCAAAGCTGTTACAGCATCTTTTTGAGAAAAAAAGGAAGGATGTGCAGAGATTGTTTTCATGCCCCCTAGATTTTTTTCTGTAAGAGAATACACAGCGCTTCTCCGAAAAACTAGAGAATAAGAAGGTTGCACTTCTTTGCAGTTTCAATCGTTGAAGAGAGTTTAGAACTCCGCTGTGCGTACAGCGTTGCAAAGCATTTTGTTATCGCTCAGGCAAACAAGGCCAAGGTGAGCCCGGAAATTTGTGTCATATACGGAAAGGGAAGCAGAATAATCAAAGAGGATGCTTCCGAAAATGAGTACACAAAGATGGAACTTCCAGATGGTGTGGATCCTTCATATCTTGCGAATTCAGATGCGGTTATTCTACTTTTGATATTCATGGGTGTCGATGTAGAAGCATATTTGACAGGTTTCTACGACTGCGTTTCCGCGCCTGAATGGGATACGCATCTTCCTTTGATGGCTTCAAGAATGCTCGCTGCTGAGGACAAGGGCATTATCGTAGAGAGCTGGCAGAGTGACTATGAGGAAATCGCAAAGTGGTTTGCAAGAACTGATATAAGAGCTACGCACAAGCATCTTCAGATGCCAGCGCTTGACTTTTGATAGAGAAAGTCTTAGAATCTGCGTGGCTGGAAGAGAAGCTTATGAGGATTTGATGACTCCTTCTTTTGAGGGATGTGATGAGGATGGCTCGCTTCAGCTTCTTCTGAACAGGGAGAGAGATGAGCATTTTGCAGGTCTTGAGTGCGAAGGCTTGACAATTGAACTAGATACAAACGACGCTGAAGATATTGGTGAACTTGTAGCATTTTTGCAGATGACACAATCAATCGAGTTTTTAATATAAAAAAATTAAAGAAGATGAGATTTTGAAAGCTTATTTGTAAATTTTAAGGTTTACATTATTTTCGAGTGTGTTATAATATACTGTATAAAGGTTAATTTTTTTAACAAAATTACCAAGTGAGTGAATTATATTATTTCAATATCCACACAGGAGGGTTACAATGAAAAAGATTGGTGTTTTAGGTACAGGCACAATGGGTGCTGGCATTATTCAGGTACTTGCACAGAACGGCTACGAAGTAGTAATGAGAGCTAGACGTCAGAGCTCAATCGACAAGGGAATGGCAACTGTAGAGAAGAACCTTGCTAAGATGGTAGCTAAGGAAAAGATCACAGAAGAAGAGAAAGCAGCTATTCTTGGACGTATCACAGGAGCTACAGAGCTAGAGGTTATCAAGGATGCTGACCTTATCATCGAAGCTGCTACAGAGGATATGGAAGCTAAGAAGGCTCTATTCGCTGAGCTAGATGAGCTTGTAAAGCCAGAGTGCATCATCGCAACAAACACATCATCACTTTCAATCACAGAAATCGCAGCAGCAACAAAGAGAGCTGACAAGGTTATCGGAATGCACTTCTTTAACCCAGTTCCAGCAATGAAGCTTGTTGAGATTATCAACGGACTAACAACATCAGCTGAGACAAACAAGACAATCGTTGAGCTAGCTGAGAAGCTTGGCAAGACAGCTGTTGAGGTTGCAGAAGCTCCAGGATTTGTTGTTAACAGAATTCTTATCCCAATGATCAACGAAGGTATCGGAATCCTAGCTGACGGCGTTGCTGATGCAAAGGGTATCGACGCTGCTATGAAGCTTGGTGCAAACCACCCAATGGGACCTCTAGAACTAGGGTGACCTAATCGGACTAGATGTTTGCCTAGCAATCATGGAAGTTCTTTACACAGAGTTCGGCGATACAAAGTACAGACCACACCCACTTCTAAAGAAGATGGTAAGAGGCGGCAAGCTTGGTCGCAAGAGCGGAGAAGGTTTCTACGACTACAGCAAGTAGTCAGAAGCAGGTGCTATTCAGTAGTACCGAAATACAAGATTATAACAGCAATCGACTGAATAGCGGGTGACTGTTGAATTTCAAGGACTATGCGAGGCGTTCACGCTGGGCGTAGTCCTTTTTTTGTTTGATATCAAAGCGATATATTTGTTAAAAATATATTACAAGAAAACTTAAAAAGCTTTAAGGAAGCTTTAAATTTACATTTAAAGGTGAATTTACCATTAAAAAATCACATCTCTTATGATATAATAGACAAAGATTTTTAAAAAAGTGAGTATCTTAGGTAGAAGATTAAGATTAATATTAAGAAGGAGAACTATAATGGAAAACAACATGAACCCAAATAACGGCCAGTTCAACCAGAATAGCAGCCAGTTTAACGCTAACAACGACCAGTTCAATCAGAACAATGGTCAGTTTAACGCTAACAACGGCCAGTTTAATCAGAACAACGGCCAGTTCAATCAGAACAATGGTCAGTTTAACGCTAACAACGGCCAGTTTAATCAGAACAACGGCCAGTTTGGCGGAAATGGATTCAATCAGTATAGAGCACCAATTAGAAGAAGAGAAATTGCTCTTTGCATCATTTTTACCTTGCTAACATGCGGAATCTATGGCATCTACTGGATGATCGTGCTCAACGATGAAGTTAATTCACTGTCAGGTGAAATAGGAGCTACAACAGGTGGAATGGTATTCCTATTTTCAATACTGACATGCGGAATCTACGGTATCTACTGGATCTACAAGATGGGTGAAAGACTTGATAGAGTTACAGGTAAGTCAAACACAGGAATTTTTATACATCGTGCTTAGCTTCCTAGGACTTGGCATCGTATCATATTCATTAATACAGGACACACTAAATAACTATGCAGATATGTAATAAGCGAGACGGTGGATTTCTACGCTATTTGCTGAAGAAAAACGACTCCCTTTTATAATATTGGGAGTCATTTACTATATATGGCTTAGAATGACGAATATATATGTGCCATGTGTTTTCAGGCACTTCACGGGATATAAATGTCCAGGATGCGGCGTGACGACAATGTGCGTCAATATTTTGATGCTTAGGTTTCCGCAGGCTTTCTACGCTAATCCGTTCATCTTCACAACCATTCCGTTTATACTTTTTGAAATACTATATAACGCATACCTTGGCTATAAGCAAAAGGCAATGCCTAGATGGAATAAGATTTTGCTTGTAATTTACTGCACTGCACTCATAGTGTTTGCGATAATCAGAAACATAATCTAGCATCAGAAATCAAGGCTATAATCTGGAGGACAAATTGGAAAAGCTTTTAGTAATATTCGGTGGGCTATCGCCAGAGCACGATGTCTCCTGCCTTTCGGCAGCATCCCTTACATCAAATATAGATAGAAGCAGATTTGAGCTTAAATGTCTCGGTATAACGAGAGAGGGCAGATGGCTTTTGACGGAAGCGACTAGCGAAGAGATAAAAATCGGGTGAGTGGAAGAATAGAGAAGATAATATAGCTGTATTTTTTGTCAACGGATATGTCGAGGAAGGGTCTTTATCGCTGGGATGATGCGAGCGAGCCTATCTATATCCCGGATTGCCTATTACCGATACTACATGGTGAATACGGCGAAGACGGCTCAATTCAGGGCATTTTCAAGTATGCGGACATTCCGTATATAGGTCCAGGAATTATGTCATCAGCAGTTGCAATTGACAAAGCGGTAACCAAAAAGGCTGGTCGGAGGCTTAGACCTTATGCAGGCTGATTATCTAGAGTTTAAGCTCGAAACTGGCGATGTCAAAGCGCAGTGCGAGGAGATAGCAAGCTACTTCAGTAACAGATACCCTATATTTGTCAAACCAGCTAATGCAGGTTCATCCATAGGTGTAAGTAAGGTGAGCAGTGCTTCAGAGATTAGAGATGCAGTTTCTGAGGCATATAAGCACCATAATAAAATAGTTGTCGAGGAGGGCATATCGGGTCGTGAAATTGAGGTAGCTGTTTTAGACTGCGGGAATGGTGAGCTAATTGCTTCGAGGATAGGTGAGATTGTCAGCGATGATAGGTTTTACTCCTTTGATGAGAAGTACAAGGATTCGGTTAAGACCAAGGTTGGCATCTGCGATGACCTAAGCGATGAAATAGTCTGTAAGATTCAGGAGCAGGCCAAGGCAGTATTCAGGGTTCTTGAATGCAAGGGGCTTTCTAGGGTGGACTTCTTCTATACAGATGATGGCGAGATTTGCTTTAACGAGATAAATACAATGCCAGGATTCACTGAGCACAGTATGTATCCAAAGCTTATCATGGACAAGGGAATTAGCTATTCAGAGCTGATTACTACGCTCGTGGATGGTGCGATTAAACAATTTAAATAATGGCAGGCCTTTGGCCATGCAAAAAATAAAAAACTGCTGTTCACTGACAGCAGTTTTCGTCTTATTTTGATAGCTTTTCGTTGATAGCTGCTAGAAGAGCATCTGCGCTGATTCCGTGAACAGCACAAGCATCTGAAAGTGACTCCATCTGTGATGATGGGCAGCCTAGGCAGTGCATTCCTGCTCCCATTAGAATTTCGATTGACTCTGGGTACTTTGATACAATCTCACCGATTAGCATGTCCTTAGTTACTTTATTTTCCATCTTTATATCCTCCATTTATTGTTCATCTGTTTAATATAAACATATTTTAACATATATTTAGGGCCTCGTAGGTAACAAATGTTACATGCGGACTAAATTAAATCACTAGGCCATCAAAATCAACTCCGTAGATTTTCTTTCCGTCAACATTTATGAGACCTTCGTCGTACATTTTTCATAAGCTCACGTGAAACGGATGGTCTAGCTGCGCCGAGAAGCTCAGAAAGGTTTTCGCGCCCTATTGTGAGCGGGGTCTTTGGGTCGCAGTTCGTCTCATTGACTATGAGGTAAGCGATCTTGGATCTAAGTGTTGAGCCGAGAAGAAGCCTAACTCTGCCGTTAAGGTAGAAAGCCTTCTGCGCCAAAAATGTCGATCATATTCGACGAAAGAATCTGGTGAGTCCTGATACCAATTCCTATATCGCTTAGAATGTATTTCTTTGGAACCATCAAAAACTTCTGAACGCGCAATCGCCTCGCCGAAGTGGTCGTAGCTATCCTTGTTCAAAAAATAGCAAAACCTCGCCGAAAATCTCACCAGGCTCATCAAAAATGAGTGACTATGCTTCGTCTTCCATCAAGGAAAAATCTTGCCTATGTCGACAGAACCTTTAATCAGAATTAGAAGATCTGTCGGCTCATCGTCCATGTCAAATATCAGCTCGCCCTTTTCAAAACTGCAGAGCTTGGAATTGCTGTTTTCTAGGTATTGCGAAATCTCATCACGGCTCAGAGTCTTAAAAAGCGGACAGCAACATAGCGCGTCCAAAGCCTGTGCCGATATATTTTTGATAGTTGCCACATTAGCCTCCTTTGCGAAGAAAAAAACGAACAGCCCAAATTACATTTTATTAATACCCCAATTGAGATATTTCTACCATATAAATGGACATCAAAGGGATATCGTGGTAAAGTAATATAGGATAATTATACAATAATTTACAGTGCACGAGAGGGAAAATATGAAGATAAAGGCAGCAATATTTGATGCCGACGGCACGCTTCTTGACTCGATGGGACAGTGGAATTTGGTGCCGTATAAATACATAAAATCACTCGGTGTAGATGCGGATGAAAATATAGCCGAAAAAGCTTTTTCGCTATGACGATTTCTGAGGCGGCCGAGTACATAATAGATGAATACGATCTTTCGGTAACGGCAGAGGAAGCTGTTGAAGGGATGGATGCAATAATTAGAGAGTTTTATCAGAATGAAGTTGAGCTTAAGGAAGGCGCTAGGGAGCTTTTAGAGTATTTTAAGGCGCGTGAGATTCCTATGGTTATCGGAACTTCGACTGATAGGGACTGCATTGAGGTAGGCCTTGAGCGTACGGGACTTTCTTCTTATTTTAATAGAATTTACACCTCGACAGAGGTCGGAAAATCAAAGGCAGAGCCGGATTTGTTCCTTCAGGCCATGGATTTTATGGCTAGCGCTCCAGAGGAGACCATAGTTTTTGAGGATGGGCTCTACTCGCTCAAAACAGCAGCAGCGCTTGGAATGAAGACAGTTGGTATCTTTGATGATGTGAGTCGCTCTAACCAAAAGGAACTCAAGGAACTTGCGGACCTATATGTTGGCGAGGGCGAGAGCCTAGTGTGCTTAATAGAAGGATTGGAAGGCTAGATATGGAAAAGAAACTGAACTTCCTTTACTCATCGGTACACGGTGCATACTGGGTTTACTACGGTGTTATTTCGAGCTTTTCGTCGGTGTTTTTGCTGGCAAGAGGCTTTTCGAATTCGCAGATTGGAATTATCATAGCGCTGGCGAATATACTTGCGGTAATAATACAGCCATATCTTGCTGACTATGTGGATAGATCTAGACGAACTGCGATATTTAGCGTTATGGCGAGCATGTGCATAGCACTTGTTTTGTTTACAAATATAATTCTTGTGGCTAAGAATCATGTTGTGCTAGGAGTTTTTTATGTAGCAGCCTTCATGCTTCAGTCGGTTATGCAGCCGTTTTGCAATGGACTTAACCGCGTGCTCGAGGATGGCGGAAACAAAAATTTATTTCGGATTTTGCAGAAGTATAGGCTCTCTGGTTTACAGCATTGTTGTTGTAGCGCTTGGATACATGGTAGATTCATATACAGTTGACATTATTCCAAAGGCTGGAATTCTAACGACTCTAGTGCTTTTAATAGTCGTTTGGTTCTCGTATAGGGCACATAGACAAAATACTTTGATGGCAGGGGAAAAGCATGTGGAGCATGAGACTCCTGCAGAGAAGATAAACCTAAGGGAATTCCTCAAAGATCACAGGATGTTCTTCATGGTGAATCTAGGTGTTTTAGGTCTTTATGTTGGAAATGCGACTGTAAACACTTTTATGGCTCAGATTGTAAGGGCTGTCGGAGGAAATAATGGTGAGGTAGGGCTAGTTCTATCGGTTCTAGCGTTTCTCGAAGTTCCTGCGATGATGACCTTTGATAAATATAGCAAGAGAATACAGTGCAGCACGCTTCTGAAGTTTTCAGCAGTTGTGTTCTGTATATGGCTTGTCGGATGTACACTTTCGCCGAATGTAACCATGCTTCTCATAGTCCAGTTAACCCAGCTTTGTTCACTAGCGGTATTTTTACCAGCCATGGTTAAATATATTGATGAGAATATGAGAAAAGGTGAGGAAATAAAGGGGCACATGCTGTTTACAACTATGACAACTACGGCAGGCGTTGTAACTAGCTTGATGGGTGGCTTTATATTGGATATTTTTTCAGCAAAGATTCTTCTTTGCGCGTCATCTACGCTCACCATTATAGGTGCTATATTCATTTTTATGTATATAGATAAGGCGACAGAGGAAAACAAGGAAAGGGATTAAAAATGGCACAGAATAAGATTTTGGTTGTTGATGATGATCAAGATATTAGAGAGGTAGTCTCCATTTTGCTTGGAAGTGAGGGATACAATGTTCTTCAAGCGGGTAATGGTGGCGATGCTGTTGAAATGGTATATGCTGACAAGGAGATAAATCTCGTAATTCTTGACATAATGATGCCTGGTCTTACGGGCGTTGAAACCTGCGAGATGATTCGCCGAAGATCCAACGTGCCTATCATGTTTTTGACGGCAAAATCGCAGGAGAAGGATAAGATAGATGCCTATTCGGAGGGCGGTGATGACTACCTAGTTAAACCTTTCTCCCAGGCAGAGCTTTTGATGAAGGTAAAATCACTTCTGAGAAGGTATACGGAGTACCAGAGAGTTGTGTCTCAGGCTTCGGGCGTTACGGCGCTGAATGAGAGCATTAGGCTCGATTCTAAGAAGCGTTGTGTCATCAAAGAAGGAAAGCGTATCTCTTTGACAGATAAGGAATATGCGATAATGAGATACTTTGTTGAACACCGTGGTGAAATCGTCGGCAATAAGGACCTTTATGAGGGCGTTTGGAACGGTGAGTATCGTCCATCTGATGGGAATACGGTAATGGTTCACGTGCTTAACCTGCGAAAGAAGCTCGAGGATGATGCTAACCACCCTAAAGCTTATAAAGACCATCTGGGGAAAGGGGTACAAGGTTGAGTAAGAAGAAGTTTATTTCGCTTAACCTTATGCTCACCATTGTCGTACTCGCAACCATTGTGCTTGCCATCTCGCTTTATGGAGTCTCAGATTGGCTAGAGAATATACTGATTGAGAAATTCTACAAGAGCGATGCTGCAATCGAAAAGAATGTCGGTAAGGCATACAGCGGGCTTGAGGAGTATATAGCGAACAATAATGTCAAGGGGACCGACACCGAAAAGCTTCAGAAATGGGTAAAGAAAAACGATTACACTTATCTCACGGTTTCTGATGATACGAATACGGTATTTGACGGAGGCTGGTCATACTCGCCAACGACGGACACGAAAAACCAAGAGCGACAAGAAGTTAACGACTAACAATCAAATAAAACAGCAAACAACAACTTTAGACGAGAATTTTTAAGACAAACTTTAAGAATAGGATTGTCAAATTCGCTGATAAAAAAATATTACGTATTTATAGATGTGTACAAGGAAGAGCATTTTTCCAAGATTATGCTTTTTGTCAAGATATTCGTCTGTGGTCTTGCTATTTTCGGAAGTCTTTTGATATATAACAGTAGGGTTCTTAAGAGGATGATTAGGCTATCAAAGGAAGTTCAGGAGGTTATCGACGGAAACCTTGAGGCAGAGATTAATCCTATGTCAAATGACGAGATTGGAAGACTTGCAGTCAATGTCGACAACATGCGTAACTCTATAGTTGAAAGACTTCAGAGTGAGAAGGCTGCTTGGGATGCAAACACACAGCTCATAACCGCTATGTCGCATGATATTAGGACTCCGCTCACATCGTTAATAGGCTATCTGGACATTATTGAGAGTCATAAGTATAATTCTGAAGAGGAAATGCTTAAGTACATTGTTTCGAGCAGAGAGAAGGCTTTCCAGCTAAAGGATTTGTCTGATAAGCTATTCCAATATTTCCTTGTATTCGGAAGCCATAAGGAGAAGGAGCTTGAGGGTCTACAATGCCGGTATCCTTTTGCAGCAGCTTATATCTGAGCATGCAGCTGAGCTGATAAACTATGGATATCAAATTGACTTTGAGTACTCAGTTCCTGAGATTGATATAAAAGGCCGATGTTTCAGGGTCTTAAGAGGCTCTTTGATAATGTGTCATCAAATATATTAAAGTATGCTGATAAGACTTACCATGTGCGCATAAGTGCAGTGCAGGAGCTTTCGGAGATTATAATCAGAATCATAAATAGATCGCGTCCAGATTCGCGCGATGTAGAGAGTAACAAGATTGGACTCAAGACTTGTGAGAGAATTTGCCGTAATATGGGTGGAAGATTTTCATATAAAGATGAGGGAACTCTATTTACGGTAAAAATAAATCTCCCGGTATTCGAGGGAACGCCGGAAGGTGAAATCAAAGCTGATGAAGCTGAATCACAGGATTCAGCCGAGACAGATATGACGGAAAAAGCATCAATAGAAATCTATTATTTTCCGTTTTTGGCAGCTTCTTCGAGTGCGTGAACAAGCTGGTCGGCACAAGAGGTGTCTTTGAAACCGCAGGTAATTCCCTGAAGTCTTTCTCTTACCTCTTCGAGGGTCATTCCCTTTACAAGGTTTGAGATTGCTTTGAGGTTACCGTTGCAACCGCCGGTGAAATTGACCTCTTTGATCTTGTCGCCGTCCATCTCAACGTCGATAAATGAAGCGCATGTTCCATGAGTTTTGAATTTATATGACATTTTACACCTCAAATATTGCATTTCTTATCGCATTATAGCATAATTTTGCTGTTTTGACTAAGGACAATCTTTGATGGATGGTGAAAAGTGTGAAACCAGAATCAAAAAGCACGCGTGTCGTGCGTTATATAAAACTAAGATTGGAGTGATATGATGAACAAAAAAAGACATTCCACGCCTAAATGGGACCTTAAGATCACACAGCTTACAGATTCCAGAAAACATTTGGAAGGCAAAGGGCATAGTTGTGCTCGGCCGAAGAATAAAGTCAGTTATATTTACAACTGACCTTGCCATAATCAGAAACTGCAATGCCGATGCGGTGCTAGCGGTGTATCCTTTTACGCCACAGCAGATTATTTCGCAGACCATAGTAAATGCGTCGTCTATTCCTGTATTTGCAGGTGTTGGCGGAGGAACCACAACGGGACTTCGTTCTGTTTTGATAGCAAGAGATGCTGAAGCACACGGAGCTTTTGGTGTAGTCGTAAATGCCCCAACTCAGAATGATACTATCATGATGATAAAGAAGACTATTGATATTCCAATCATCGTAACCGTACTAAACAGCGATACGGATATTCAGGCAAGACTAGATGCAGGTGCATCGATTTTGAATGTTTCTGCTGCGGCAAAGACGCCTCAGGTGGTTCGCGAAATCCGAAAGAAGTTCCCAACGATTCCAATTATCGCAACGGGTGGTCCTACGGAGGAATCCATAGCTGAGACAATTGAAGCTGGTGCAAACACGATAAGCTATACACCGCCTTCAACAGCAGATATATTTGCAAGCATGATGGAAAACTACAGAAATAGTCCAGACGATGCATCAAAGAAAGGCAGTAATCTCGAGGAAATCGAGAAAGAGCTCAAATCATCAATGGATATAATATAGTTCATTTAGAAAAGGAAAAGTATGCAGGGATTAACAAAGCAAGAAGTAAAAGATAGAGAACAGGCCGGAAAGGTGAATGTAAAGGTAAGCTCATCGACAAGAACGGTGAAGCAGATAGTGAAGGACAATGTATTCACCTACTTCAACCTTATCTTTACGGTGCTCGCACTTCTGCTCGTTATCGCAGGTTCGCTTAAGGATTTGACATTTATGCTCATAGTCTTTGCGAATACAGCGATAGGAATACTGCAGGAGATTAGATCAAAGCGCACCCTCGACAGCCTAAAAATCCTCAAGATGCCAAAGGTTGAGGTCTTGAGAGATGGTAAGAGAACCGAGGTCGCTACAGAAAAACTCGTCATCGATGATGTGATTATTTTGCGCTCTGGAAACCAGATTCCAGCAGATGCAGAGGTTGTAGAGGGCTCGATTCAGGTAAATGAGTCTCTTTTGACGGGTGAAGCTGACGAGATTGGAAAATCTCAGGGCGATGCATTGCTTTCTGGAAGCTACGTAGTTTCTGGAGAGTGTATGGCAGTTCTTACAGCGGTCGGAGCCAGCTCATATATATCGAAGCTAACAAAGGAAGCAACCAAGGACAAGCAGGAAGAGTCCGAGATGATAAAGTCGCTCGATAAGCTCGTAAAAGTCATAGGTGTCCTGATTATTCCAATGGGACTTACGCTCGTATTCCAGGAGTGGTACATACTCGATGGAACCTTTAGAAGTAGTATAACTTCAATGGTTGCGGCTATTCTAGGAATGATTCCAGAAGGCCTATATATGACGGCGAGCATTGCCATGGTGGTTTCCGCTTTGAGGCTAGCAAAGAAGGATGTTCTTGTCCAGAACATGAAGTGCATAGAAGCTCTAGCGCGCGTAGATGTTCTTTGTGTTGACAAAACCGGTACGATAACAGGCCCAGATATGAAGGTTGAGGGCTTTGTAAAGATGGATGAGGGTATTAGCGATGATGCCTTAGAGACTCTAGTGGGCGACATCGTGAGATATCAAAGCAAGGATAACTCGACTATGGCCGCACTTCAAGAGTACTTTACTAAGCTGAGCGGAAGAGAAGCTACATCGGTTTGCGGATTTTCATCTAAATATAAGTACAGCGCAACCTGCTTTGTTGAAGGTAATTTCGTAATCGGAGCACCTGAGTTTGTGCTGAGAAGCGATTTCGCAAGGTACGAAGACTATATAAGTAATATAAGCAATAAGGGATATAGAGTCCTTGCAATCGCACAGACTAGCGAGGTACCTAATGGCGGAAGGCTTGAGGCACCAGCGAGACTACTTGGACTTGTGTTCCTAGATAATCCAGTAAGAGAGTCGGCAAAGGAAACCTTTGAGTACTTCGCGGCAAATGGCGTAGAGATCAAAGTTATTTCGGGAGACAACCCTGAGACGGTATCGCATGTAGCGATGGAAGCTGGAATCATAGGTGGAGACCACTATGTAGATGCTAGAGATTTAACGGATGAGCAGTCAATTTATGAGGCTATTGAGAGATTTACGGTATTTGGTAGAGTTACGCCTGAGCAGAAGCTTGCATTTGTCAAGGCTCTTAAGAAGCAGGGTAAGACTGTTGGTATGACGGGTGATGGTGTAAACGATGTCCTCGCCCTTAAGAGATGCAGACTGCTCGGTAGCGATGGCTTCCGGAAGCGAGGCAGCGTCAAATGCGTCTATGCTCGTTTTGATGGATTCGGACTTTTCTAAGATGCCTTCTGTAGTTTCTGAGGGCAGAAGAGTTGTAAATAATATCCAAAAGGCAGCATCGCTCTACTTAACAAAGAATATTTTCTCGCTGCTTCTTGCAGTGTTCTCGGTGATCAATGTGCTTAAGTATCCACTAAAGCCTTCGCAGATTACTTTGATAAGCATGTTCACGATTGGCGTTCCGTCATTCATACTTTCGCTTGAACCAAACTTTGATAGAATCAAAGGAAGGTTCCTATCAAATGTGTTCAAGATGGCCCTGCCGGCGGGTATTACGATGTTCATAAGCGTAAGTTCTCTGGTTGTATTTGGGCAGGTGTTCAACATCACAGCAGAGTGTATTTTCGACTTCAAGCACTATGCTTGTTGCACTAGTTGGCTTCCTATACTTAGGTAAGGTGGCTCAGCCGATAAATAGACTGCACCTTGGAATGATGGCGATTTTTGATAGCGGGTATGGCTTACAGCGTTATGTTTATGCCTAAGCTCTTTGGTATCAACAGCATTACAACAGAAGCTGCTATGCTTCTCGTAGTATTTTTTGATCGCTACAGAAGGCCTATTCAGATATATCCATAAGGGTGTGGGTATCGGAAAATGGATTTCAGAGAGGCGTAAAGCTCGCAAGCTAGAAAAGCGAAGAGGAAGAAGACGTAAGAGCGCGGAATAGAAATGTGAAATTTATTGAGATATGCATATTTTACGTTGATATTTGATTGGAGATGAGCTAATATAAAAAGGTGGTAAGTTTAACTATACGTTAGACTGCATATAAAAACATAATATAGTACCTAAGTGGGGAGAAAAAGAATGAGTGTATTTTATGGCAAGAGAGGAAAGACCCGAAGACTAATAATGCAGAATTCTAAGGCATTACTAGAAACTCATGGAATTGAGCATGTCACCATGCAGGACATTGCAGATGCTGCGAATGTTTCCAGGACAACGGTTTTCAACTACTTTGGGAGTGTTAAAGGTGTGCTAGACGCACTTTGCGAGGATGAGGTTAACGCAGTAAGGGAATACTGCGAAAGAAAAGAGAAAAAGGGAAGACAATCGTCCAGATGTAAGACTATGTCTTCGAGCAGCTGATAAAAAGATGCAGCTGTCTTCCCGGCGCTGATTATCAGGGTAATTTCAGCATCAATAGTCGAACCGGGCGGCTGCAATCCAATTTTAGAAATAGAGCAGATGATATTAGATAGAATCGGCGGAGACGAGACAAAGCTAACATTCTTAACTGGTGGTTTTTATGCGGTTCTAAATCACACATACCTGCACGATGGCAAAATCGACGAGAATAAGATGATGGACAAGATGGATGGCATTATTCAGCAGGTAGAGTGCATGGGCTAGTTTAAGGGGAAAAGGATTAGTTGATGAAATCAGATGAGCTTTCAAAGTATATCAAAAAAGATAAGAGAGCTTGAATACAATTTACAAGCAGAAGACAGATTACTCGTTAAGCTGGATGGTAAAATGCCTTATATCAAAAGCAGGAACCGAACTTTACAAGCTAGGAACTGAAGATTTTTCCGAAGTTACAGACGAGTATATGACAGAAGCTGAAATACTAATGAGCCTCAAAAATTATGAGGCTCTTATAGCTTAGCGCACCTAAATACTGTAAGGAGTGCATCAAAGCAGGTACGCCAGTAACCGCAGTGCTCGACGACTTTGCGCTGATTGTTGGTCACAAGGCTCCAATACTAGATAGAGATGTGCATAAAATTGCAAGTTCTCTTAGGAGGGATTCAGCAGTACTTGTAGATCCACAAGGAGAGCTATCGCATGCTTATGCAATAACCATTGGCAGAAATCCATATGAGGCTGTTGTTGCCATGACTGTACTAGAAAAAATCGGCAGAAATAGTCCTCAAAGCTTCGGTAATAGGTGGTGCAAAGGAACTTGGCTTTTTACTGTGAATACAAACAGAAGAAAGTATTTGAACAAGTACTCTAGGGCAGAGAGGAGGATTGCAGATGAGAAAAATGATGAATGGCAATCCAGACGCTCCATGGCTGAATACGGACGCAAGCTTCTTGAACTTGGACTAGTTCAGGGCACTTGGGGAAATATATCTGTGAGACTTTCCGCAAAACTACATGCTTGTAACTCCATCAGGCCTAGATTATAAGATGATAGATGGTAGCGATATGGTAAAGGTCGCAATTAAAACTTTGACATGTGGAGACGGAAATGTTCCAACAACAGAGAAGGGATTACATGCAGGAATCTATGAGAGTAGAAGCGACATTGGAGCAATAATTCATACGCATTCCAGATACTGCTCAATCTTTGCGGCGGCGAGAAAGCCACTTCAGGTTTTGGATGAGGAACTAGCAAAGATTACAGGCGAGCTGATCTACATAAGCGACTATGCCTATGCTGGAAGCCGAAAGCTGACGAAAAATGTTGTAAAGGCACTTGGCGACCGCTCTGGATGTATAATATCAAACCATGGCATGATTGCTTGTGGCAAGGACCTAAAGGAGGCACTAGATATCTGCCTAGCTATGGAAAAGGCTGCAGAGCAGTACATAGAGGCAAGGATTAGTAAGTAAATATGAGAAATAACAAAGGGACTAGATTGAATCTAGTCCCTTTAATTGTATTGCTTTAGCAGTGGTTCATCGAACGATGAGAGATGAATAATAAAACCACCGGCTATGCCGGTGAGATTAAAATGCTTTTAGCGAAAAAGATACCTCCTATGTTAAGATAAATATGGTCACCAACCACATATCAAAAACAAGGAGGTAATCCAAAATGGATAAGAATAGTTTATCACATACATCGTGGAATTGTAAGTATCACATAGTGTTTGCACCAAAGTACAGAAGAAAAGCGATTTATGGAAAGATAAGAGTAGACATAGGGAAAATATTAAGGCTTCTGTGTGAAAGGAAAGGAATACAAATAATCGAAGCAGAATGTTGTCCTGATCGTATACATATGCTTGTAGAGATACCACCAAAATACAGTGTGTCCCAAATTGTTGGTTATCTCAAAGGAAAAAGCTCATTAATGATTTTTGACAAACATGCAAATCTAAAATATAAATATGGAAGTAGACATTTCTGGTGTCGAGGCTATTTTGTAGATACAGTAGGGAAGAATAAGAAAAGAATAGAGGAATACATACGTACACAACTTCAAGAAGATATAGCAGAGGACCAGATAAGCTTGAAAGAGTATATAGATCCTTTCACAGGAAATAAAAATAAATAGCCCTTTAGGGCTTGTAGAAAAAGATGTGCGGTTGGTGAACAATTCAGTACATCTTGAGATGTTGCTGGCAAAAGCCCCTTATAGAGACAGTACAAAACCACCGGCTAAGCCGGTGGTTATGATGTTTATATTTGAATATCTACAAGAATCGTCTATTTACGATTCAGCTCAAATCCTTACAGTTCCTCAATTAGCTCAAGATTGTGCTCGATATTCATCTCATTACACATCTCTATGAACTTATCTAGTGGAACATTCTGAATCTGCTTGTTGCTTCCGCGAACATTTACTGAAACAGTGTTTTCGCTAGCTTCCTTATCGCCGAGAACGATAATATATGGAGCTTTACAGTTCTTATAAGCCTTAATCTTTTCCTTCATGTTGCGGTTCTCGTAGTCAACCTCAAATCTGATGCGGTTCTTACGAAGAAGCTTAGCAACTTTCTCAGCATACTCGTTGTGCTCAGGACGAATAGGAACTATGCCTACCTGAACAGGTGAGAGCCAGAATGGGAATGCACCCTTGAAGTTCTCGATTAGGATACCGATGAAACGCTCAAAGGAACCGAAGATTGCACGGTGAATCATAACTGGACGCTGCTGGCTTCCGTCAGCTGCAGTGTACTTAAGATCAAAGTTCAAAGGTAGCTGGAAGTCAAGCTGGATTGTTCCCATCTGCCATTCACGACCTAGAGCATCTGTCATCTGAAGGTCAATCTTAGGACCGTAGAAAGCACCATCGCCTTCATTAACTTCGTAGTTGCCTTCTCCGTACTGATTATCAAGGGATTGCCTTTAGACCTGCCTCAGCCTTGTTCCATGACTCGATGTCTCCCATGTAGTCATCAGGTCTTGTTGGAAAAGCTCTCGCGGTACTTTAGACCTAGTGTTCCGTCAAATCTCATCAGCTATCTTCATGATATCGGCGATTTTCATCAGCTACCTGATTCTCAGCTAGGATTGTGTGTGCATCGTCCTGACGGAACATCTGAACGCGGAACAGACCGTTAAGCTCACCTGACTTCTCCTTACGGTGTATTGTATCTGTCTGGCTGATTCTAATTGGAAGATCCTTGTAGCTGTGAAGACTTCTCTTATATGTGAGGAAGTATAGCATTAGAGACAGTTCATTGGTTTAAGAGCATAAATCTTATCACCATCGTTTGCTGGAGGAACTACAAACATATTCTCTTTGTACAGACCCCAGTGTCACTGACTTCCCAGAGCTCACTGCTGCTTAGAACAGGACCAGAAATCTCCTGATATCCGTGTTCTTCGTGTATACTTGACCAGAATCCCTTGAGTGCATTGAAGAGCTTCCATCCTCTTGGTAGCCAGTAAGGCATACCAGGTGCACTTGGCTGGAACATAAATAAATCTAGTGCTGGGCCAATCTTCTTGTGGTCACGCTCCATAGCTTCCTTAACGAGCTTTTAGATGCTCCTTGAGATCCCTGCCTTGTTTAGGGAAGGCGTAAACAATAGATACGCTGAAGCTGCTCACGATTTTCGTCGCCTCTCAATATGAGCCAGAAGCTGATTTAATCTGGAATGCACAGTTCATCAATTCCTGAGAATTGCTAATGTGCGGTCCACGCATCAGGTCAACAAAGTCATCTCCTGTGTAGTAAACTGTGAGTCTCTCTCGTCCTCAGGTAGCTCGTTGATCGGTTCAACCTTGAATATCTGGTCCTTGAATACCTCTAGAGCCTCGCTCTTAGAGAGCTCCTTACATACCCAATCTTCTCTGCGCTTGATAATCTCGCGCATCTTTTTCCTCTATTGCAGGGAAGTCGTCATTTGTCACATTCTTAGGCAATACGAAATCGTAGTAAAATCCGTCGGCAATTTCTGGGCCGATGGCTATCTGAACATTCTCCTTGCCATAAATCTCCATAACAGCTTTAGCTAGGATATGTGCAAGGGAATGGCGATATCTTTATGCAAATTCTTCTTTATTCATAAAACTATCCCCCATATAAAATTTAGCATTAATTAGTATTAAAAAGGTAATTTAATTGTACCCCTTTATACTAACATATTATCCATTTATTGTAAAATAAAACCAATAAATTAATATAAATTTATTGGTTTTACTAATTTATTTATCCTTTTTGCTAAATCCTCAAAATTTCCTCGTGTGCGCGTTTTGTTATCGGATAAAGGTAGATTGATATAGCCGCAACAGCTAGGAACATTACAGGAATTATAGTTGTACTAGTCTCTATTCGTGCCAAAGTCTCAGCATTTTGCATAGTTGCATTTCCATCAAAGCCAGATACCTTAAGAAGTGTACCGAGTATCAGTGAGCCGGCGCCTACAGCAACTGCCTCGATTAAACCTTGGAAGGAAACTATAGTTCCCTGTCTTGACTTACCGCTATGGAGCTGGTCGTGAGTCGCACACATCGTAGTAGATCGCGAGCATTGGCTGCCAGTAGATACATGTGCAGAGCATCAAAGCTAGGACATATAAAGCGATGGTAAACTTGCTCTCTATACCTATGAAGTGAAGTAGCACCATCAAAGCGATACCAAGCGAGTAAAATGCAATTATCGCCAGACGTTTGTCTGTTTTGATAGCGATTCTTCCCACAAGTGGGATGAAAGCTACTGCAATCAGCGGTCTGAACAAAAGTAAAAGTGCAATAAGCTTTAGGGTGAAAATCTTGGGTTATATGTCATAAAGTGAGAGCATATCCGACATCAAAATCGCATAGCAGAGATAAGCGATGTGAGGCTGGCAATTGTCAGGGTATATCATAGGCTTTAGCTTTGCAACTGCAATGTATTCCTTGAATATACCTAGGATTCCATTACTGTCATCCTTTGCTGGGGAGTCTTCCTTGGAACATGGAAGATCCTTACTCTTTGATAGATGAACTGTTATAAATATTACGCTCATTATAATAAGGTCCGAGCATGCCTGCAGTTAGCGACCATGCGTGGCTGGTTTCCATTCCCTGATTTTGAAAAGTCTGTATCAAAAGTGTGAGGCGAGAACATGCAGATTAGGATACCCATCATATTGAAGAATGATGCATAAAAGCCTTAGCACGATTCTATCATCGTAGTTTGTTGTATATTCTGCACTAAGCGCTAGATAAAGGGACAAAGAAGCCAGTGTATGATGTCCAAAACAGCATGAGAATCAGACCGTAGTAGGGTGCTTTTTAGGGGTTTCGGAGTGTGGAACAACGGTGTAAAAGCAAGAAGAGTGAAACTCGAGCGGAATTGAAAAACGCGAGCATTACAGATCTACGCTTACCAAAGCGAGTTCTTACTTTGTCCGAAAAATACCCCATAAATGGGTTAAAGATGGCATTCAAATAGCACCGACAGCGCTGATTACGCCAGCCTTTGCTGGATCGATCTTTGCCACGGTGGTAAGAAAGAACATCAAAAGTACCTATAAATGTATAGAGCAATTGCATCTCCGGTCGAAGCAATGCTGTAGCCGAGTTTATCTAATCTTTTCATACTTATAAGCTATCTGCTTTCTGACTCCAGCTCAGGGCTAACTGTTTCGTCCTTGCGAACTGGCGCTAGGGCAATTACTGAAGAGTCCAACAAGTGTTGTCAGAGTTAAAGCTGTAGCTATATTGAAAATACGTTTCTCTGACGCTGTTTCTCTCTAGCGAGGATTTCCTCAGCTTTTTAGTTTCATTCTATTCTTTTTACGCATTTTATATCCTTTCTGCCAAGAGGCCTTTGCTTTTTATTTCATATTTTGATTGTCATATGATTGTATCACTAAAAACCAGAGGATGGAATAGTTTCACTAGTTATAATATAAGATATTAATTTAATTGTAGTTATCCTGTGTATGTCAGTTTTGTTTTTAAGCAGATGAGATGGTATAATATAATGGTTATTAAACGAATATAAATACGCTAGGAGATGAATATATGAACAGTTTTTGAGGTTTGATGATAGCCGAGGGCACAGTTGTCAGCGAAAATGTAAGATTTGGAAAGGATTGCTCTATTTGGTATAACGCAACGGTTCGAGGGAGACTCAGCTGAGCTCAAAAATGGGCTCGAGAGTTAATGTCCAGGAATCTGCAGTTCTGCATCTTGATGCTGGATATCCTATGAATATGGGTGATGATGTGACGATAGGGCATGGCGCTATAGTTCATGGCTGCAATGATTGAGGATAACTGCATGATGAGGCATGGGCTCAATTTTTGATGAATGGATGTCACATAGGAAAGAATTCTCTAGTGGCAGCAGGAAGCCTAATCCCCAGAACAAGAAATTTCAGAGGGTGTGCTCATAGTAGGAAGCCCAGCAAAGGTAGTAAGAGAGTTAACTAAAGAGGAGATAATCGGCAATCAAAGGGCGGCAGAGCACTATGTCGCTTCAGCCAAGGCACACTTTGGAAAGACATCTGAGAAGACTGCTATAACAAGGTAGAGCGGTCTAAATTTTACCCATTGAATCAAAAGATGAATCTCAGGGAATTGCTAGATGGGTGCAGGACCTATAGAAGGTTTAAACAGGATGAAATTCCTGGGAAGAGCTTGCTGAAATAGTTTTCTATAGCAGCAAAGAGAAGCTGTGGCAGAAATGCACAGGGCTTCGTTTTGTTGTCGTAACAAATAGGGAGAAAAGTCAGAACGCTTTGCGGGCATGCAAAAATGGAGCTGCGTCATTGCCAAGCGAACTAGGGAACGCCAAAAAGAAGATGAGATGTCGACAGCTTTTATAGTGATTTACTATGCAGGAAGCCCATCGATGATAAAGGATATGATACCAGGTGCATCAGATACTATAGCTATAGCTAGTGTTGAAAAAGGGTTACAGAGCTGCATACTCGCATCAATTAATGCCAAGGCTTTCGCAAAGGAGTTAGGACTTGATGATGATATCACCATGCGCCTTGCAATAGCGATTGGAAAGCCAGCTCATACGAGCACATTGGTCGAAGGCAGGGCGAGTGACCTTAGCTACTATATAGATGAAGAAAAGAAACTACTACGTCCTAAAGCTTCCTTGGATGAAGTTCTTAGTTTTTGATGAGTAGGGTGAGAGTTTGATGAAATATAAATTAGCTATTTTTGATATGGACGGAACCATTCTATCGACGCTCGACGACCTTGCAAACGGTGTAGACTATGCACTAAGTGAGAATGGGCTCCCAGCAAGAAGCAAGCAGGAGACGAGGGCGGCGCTCGGTAGGGGCGTCAGATTTTTGATAGAACAAAGCGTGCCATCCGGACTTAGCGATGCTGAAATATCAAAGGTTGAAGAGGATTTTCTGAAAATACTATAAGGTTCATAGCATGGATAATACTAGGCCTTACGATGGAATAGTTGAACTAATCAAAGAGGTGAGGGCTAGTGGCATAAAGACAGCTGTTGTTTCCAACAAGATTGACAGTGCTGTTAAGGAGCTTTGTGTGAATTTCTTTGAGGGAGCCTTTGATGTAGCTTATGGTGAGAGACCTGGAATACCAAGAAAAGCCAGATCCAAAGCCTATAAATGCTATAATTGATGAGTTTGGCTTGAGCAAGGACGAGGTTGTATATATTGGTGATTCGGAGGTTGATTTGCTCACGGCAAACAATGCGGGGATTAATCACATAATAGTCACATGGGGGTTTAGAGACAGAAATTTTTGGTGCAAAATGGGGCGAAGAACTCTTGTGGAAAACATGGACGAGCTCAAAGAGCAAATCTGCAAATAAAAAGCTCAGATGGCTTGAAATATGCACATGAGGTTTATCGCTTTTAGCAAAGTAAAAGGTCAAGTCTTAATTTCTAATGGAAGAGCCTTATTTCTATTACCGAATTTCATAACAGAAATAATCAAATAGTAGATATGTGATGGATTTGTGTTATAATACAGGAAAGTTACGACTGCATTTGTTGTGCAGTCCAAATACCACCTAATAAATCTAAACGCTAGTAAGACGAATGTTTGTAGGAGGCAAAAGAATGAAGAAAAAGATTTTTGTGACGCTAGTCAGCGTACTTCTTGTAGCTGGCGTGCTGACCGCTTGTGGAGGCGGAAGCAACGATTCAGGAAAAAACTGAATTCAGATCGCTGTATTCATCTGACGTAACAACGCTGAACTACCTCAACACAACACTTACCGGAGATATGGGTATCCCGGCAAACACGCAGGAATGGTTGATTCAGTATGACTCAACAGGACATATTCAGCCAGCACTTGCAGAGAAGTGGGAAACATCTAAGGACGGAAAGACTTGGACATTAAGCTTCGTAAGGGCGTTAAGTGGTATAATTCTGCACACGAGGAAATGGGTGAAGTTAAGGCTCAGGACTTTGTAAACTCAGCAGAATATGCACTAAAGTGTGATGCGGCAGCAGCATACATGTTCCCATCAGCAAAGATTAAGAACACAGACGCAGGTTCTGAGGCATTGCTAAACGGAACAGTTAAGTGGAAGGACGTAGGAATCAAGGCTAAGGATGACTACACTCTAGTATTTACACTAGATGCAGGTGCCCATATTTCCTATCATGCTTAACATATGGATGCTGCACCAGCTTCATCAGATATGCTAAAAACAGTTTGGTGATTGGAATAAGCGTGAAAAAGTGGACAGCAGAGGATTGGAACAAGTTCTCAGGGCTCTTGACGGTGTAAGTGCTGAGCAGCTTTGGTACTGTGGTGCATACTATTTAAGCGAATACAGCGCAGGTGAGAAGTATGTAATGCAGAAGAATCCAGACTACTTTGAGGCTGATCAGGTTTACATTGAGACAATCACAGATACATATAATGCAGAAGCTGCAACACTTTCCAGGTGAGATGTATCAGAGAGGCGAGCTCGAGCAGGCAACAATTACAAATACAATGGCTAAGAGCTGGTCACAGAATGATAAGACAAAGGATTTATTCCACCCTACAAGAGTAACTCCTGACTACAGCTACTTCTTCTCATTCCAGTTTGATCCTCAAGTTTGATGAGAAATACGAGCCAGAGAATTGGAAGATAGCAGTAAATAATGAAAACTTCCGTAAGTCATTGTTCTACGGAATGAATAGACTCAGTGCTAAGAAGATTTCTAACGAGAATAATGCAGAGGCTTTGGTACTAAATACAATTACACCAGCAAACTTCGTCTCAGCTGACGGAACAGACTATACACAGCAGAAGGAATTTAAGGACCTAGCAGTTAATAAGGATGGCGTTGATGCATACTTTAACGAAGATAAGGCTAAGGAATATGCAGAAAAGGCAAAGAAGGAGCTACAAGCTTCAGGTGCTACACTTCCAGTTAAGGTTCTAATGGTATACAATCCAGCAGTTGCTGACTGGGATTCAGAATGCACATACTTAGAAAAGCAACTTGAAGGGCTACTTGGAACAGACTATATAGATGTAGTTCTTGAGCAGGGTCCTACACAGAGCTTCTAACAAACATTAGAAGAAGCAACAAGTTCGGATTCATGAAGAACAACTATGGATGCGACTATGCGGATCAGCTAACATATGCAGATCCTTTCGGTAAGGATAACTCATACGGACGCGAATACATGAGTACAGATGCATCAACAAAGGCAATCATGGATGAGTACTACAAGCAGATAGATACTGCTAATAAGATTACAGATCCAAACAAGCTTGCCGAAAGATATGAGGCATTTGCAAAGGCAGAAGCTATTTTGATAGACCATGCTATGGTAGTCCCTTATGGACTAGATGCAGGATATACAGCATCTTATCTAGATCCATTTGAAGGCGCTTATGCACCTTATGGTGTAGCATCGCTCAGATACAAGGGCATGCACATCCTAGAGAAACCTCTCAATACTAAGGAATTTGAGAAGAAGCTAAAGACATGGGAAAAAGAGCTTACTGAAAAAGAGTAATTTATTGAGAGAGCTTTCAAAATGAATTAGCGTGATTATTGGTGTTAATATAGCCAGAGGGATTATGTCTCTCTGGCTATTAGATGGAAAAAATTGACATAATAAACTGACACAAATTTTAAGGATGGGAGGCTTATAAATGGCTTCATATTTGACAAAACGAATCCTACGTTCCTTTATAACTCTATTTATCGTATGTACGATAGTATTCTGTTTGTTAAGGCTCATGCCAATCGAAGGATATTTTAATAACTTTGATAAACTTACAGAATCACAAGTACAGAGACAGCTAGAGATGAAGGGCCTAAAGGATCACTACCTGTACAACTTGGACACTTCTATAAGGATTTGATTCACGGTGATTTGGGAAAATCAAACCGTTATCGTCCTGGTGTAGAAATCACAAAGATTCTGGCAGATAAGATTCCAGTATCAATGTGGCTTGGTGCGATTTCTCTTGTTATCTCACTTTTTGCTAGGCATTCCACTAGGAAGGGTTATGGCACGCTACAAGGGAAGAATTCCTGACCATCTTGGAACTATATTTATCGTGCTTATTAACGCGGTTCCAGCGGTGGTATACTACTTGTTCATTCAAATGTATGGAACAAGTATTTTAGGAATCCCGATATTATTTACACGAGGTAAATGGATTACATATATATTGCCTGTATTCTCTTTGGCCTTAGGAAATATCTCATACTATGCGATGTGGTTAAGAAGATATATGATAGACGAGAGCAATAAGGATTATGTGAAACTTGCAGTTGCAAAGGGCATGAAATCTAGGGATGTTATGAATAAGCAGATTTTCAGAAATGCCTTTGTTCCACTTATCCAATATATACCGACATCATTTTTATTGACACTGGTAGGATCAATCTATATCGAGTCTCTATATTCGATTCCAGGTATGGGTGGACTTCTTGTAAAGAGTATTCAGGGTCAGGACAATACCATTGTCCAAGCGTTAGTTTTGATTTACTCAGCACTAAGTATCGCAGGACTAATCATAGGTGATATTATGATGACTATGATTGACCCAAGAATTTCATTTAGCAAGAAGGGAGGTGCTCGTTAATGAACAAGTTTTCAATTAAGGATCATATGTCCAAGAATTTAGAAGACAAAGCTTCGGAGGCCCTTGCTAAGGAACTTGACCGTATCGAGAGTGGTGGACTAGGCGATGCACCTGTCACGGAAGGAAAGATAGATAGAGCTAAGATGTCAGACGCTGAAAAATTCAGCTTTGCAGTACATGACCTTAGAGATTCAGAGAGACTGGGCTTTAAGGGCTACTCATACTGGCGTTCGACATTTATACGTTCTTACACAGAAAGGTAGCTGTTGCATTTTTGATTATAATGTTTGCCTTGTTAGCATTTACATTTATCCAGCCATTGCTACCTGGACAGGCAAAACCAAACGATGTATTTTTCTATCCTAACGGAAGTGCTATGAGTAACCAGCAGCCTGGTGCAAAGTTCATATTTGGTACTAATAACGCAGGTCAAGACCTGTGGTCACGTATATGGGCAGGAACTAGAACCTCACTATTTATAGGATTTGTCGTAGCATTAGTTGAAGCAGTTGTTGGAATAACAATTGGACTACTTTGGGGTTATGTCAGAAAGCTCGATTTCTTCTTTACAGAGCTGTGGAATATCTTTGACAATGTACCTCAGACAATAGTTCTTGTACTTCTTGCTTATGTAATGGATAGAAGTATATTTACTTTGATATTTGCAATGAGTATCACTGGATGGCTTTCCATGGCGCTATTTATCAGAAATCAGATTTTTGATGATACGAGATCGAGACTACAATTTGGCTTCCAGATGTTTGGGAACTCCCTATCTATAGGATTATTCTAAAGAATCTATTGCCATACATTGTTTCGGTTATCATGCTGAGAATGGCTTTGACAATTCCTGGAGCTATCAGTAACAGAAGTGTTCGTAACATACATAGGTCTTGGATTGCCAGCAGATGTGCCTTCACTAGGTAACCTAGTTAACTCGGGCCGTACGCTTATGATGAGTCAAATCTAAGATATCAGCTCATATTCCCAACGGCAGTTCTGTCGCTGATAACTATAGCTTTCTATGTTATAGGTAATGCGTTCTCAGACTCTGCAGACCCAAGAAATCATAGGGTAGGAGGTGGATTTGATGGATAGTATGGATAACAACGTAGTATTGTCAATTGATGATCTCCATGTAAAATTCAGCCTCAGAGGTGATACTCTCAATGTAATTAGAGGTATTAGCCTTGATATTCACAGAGGTGAGAGCATTGCAATAGTAGGAGAGTCTGGCTCAGGTAAATCTGTATTTACAAAGACCTTCCTAGGAATGCTGGATTCAAATGGTAGAATAGATTCAGGACATATCTATTTTAGGGATAAGGACAAGGACGGAAACGAAAATATCGTTGACCTTGCAACATATGCAACCGAGAAAGAGTGGTTGACAATTAGAGGAAAGCAGATTGCAATGATTATGCAAGACCCTATGACCTCGCTCAATCCGCTTAAGACTATAGGACATCAGCTCGAGGAGACAGTACTTCTTCACCGAGACGTAAGCAAGGAAGAGGCGCACAAGAGGGCGGTAGAGCTTTTGACGGACGTTGGTATAAATGATCGCAGAGACGTTGCAAACAGTATCCTCATGAATTTTTCGGGAGGTATGAGACAGCGTGTAGTAATCGCTATTGCGCTTGCCTGTGACCCAAGAGTTTTGATTTGTGACGAGCCGACAACAGCGCTTGACGTAACAATCCAAGCTCAGATACTTAAGCTTATACGCACACTTCAGCAGAAACTTGAGCTGACAACTATTTATATCACTCACGACCTCGGCGTAGTTGCTAATGTTGCAGATAGAATTGCTGTAATGTATGCTGGTGATATAATTGAAGTTGGAAAGTGCGAGAAATTTTCTATAATGCAAAGCACCCATACACATGGGCATTGCTAAGCTCACTGCCTCAACTAGGAATCAAAGGAGGGACCTCTATTCAATCACAGGCACGCCTCCTAATCTGTTGCAGGAAATCAAAGGTGATGCTTTTTGCACTCGTAATCCATATGCTTTTGAATATTGACTTTATTGAGAGACCGCCATTCTTTGATGTCAGCCCAACTCATAAAAGCTAGAACATGGCTGCTGGACCCACGAGCACCTAAGATAGATCCACCTGAAGCTGTGCAAAGACTTGCAGAGAGGAGGCTGTAATATGAGCGAAAAAGAGAAGAAAGACAAAAAGGTTCTCGTTGACGTTCGTGACCTAACAGTTCAGTTCGGATCACGCAAGAATCCATTACGGCTGTAGATAAGGCGAGCTTCCAGATATACAAGGGTGAGACTTTTGGTTTGGTTGGTGAGTCCGGCTCTGGTAAGACGACAATTGGACGTGCCATCATACGCATTAACCCTACGGCTAGTGGAGAGATTATCTATGATGGGGAGCGCATAAGTGGTAAGATTTCTAAAGCAAAGGACAAAGAGGTAACTCGCAAGATTCAGATGATTTTCCAGGATCCTATGGCTTCACTGAACGAGCGTGCAAAGGTTGACTATATCATTGCAGAAGGACTTCTAAACCTACCTAAGAAGCTCAGCAAGCAAGAGCGTAACAGAATAATCTCAGAGGCTTTAGATTCGGTAGGACTACTGCCTGAGTTTGCAAGCAGATTTCCACACGAATTTTCAGGTGGGCAGAGACAGCGTATAGGGTATCGCAAGAGCCATGGTTATGAACCCTGAGTTTATAATTGCGGACGAGCTATCTCAGCGCTTGACGTATCAATCAGAGCACAGGTTCTAAACCTGATGGCGAAGTTGCAGAGGGAGATGGGTCTCACATATCTGTTCATTTCATGACCTCTCAGTTATGAGATTTATATGCGACAGAATATGTGTAATCCACAAGGGAGTTCTCGTTGAACTTGCAGAGACTGAGGAGCTTTTCGCACACCCTATGCACTTATACGCAGGCACTGCTATCGGCGATACCAATGCCAGACCCAGAGCGTGAGAAAAAGAAGGTGCTAAAGGGTTTACGATCCTTACAGCACGATTACTCAACCGATAAGCCAAAGTGGATGGAAATTAGACCTGATCGCTTTGTTTGGGCTAACGAAGCTGAGTTTGCAAAGTATCAAGAGGAGCTAAACAAATAAAAGCTATTGGTACTTTAAATTATCGTGTGGGTTTGAAAAAGTGAACTCTAAATTATCGTGTGGGTGAGGTTTTTCATAAACTCTAAATTATCATGTGGGTACAAATAAAATCAAAGAGCACTTCAAGCTCAAATGCTTGAAGTGCTTTTTGAATGCTCACCTCTAATTTTCTTGTATGTACCTCTTTTTCTTTTTAGGAACACTATTACTGTGCAGGCTATTGTTTAGGGAATATTGAACATCTTTCGAAAGCGAATAGATAACTCTCTTTCTGAAGCGATTAAAATTACTAATTCCTCTAGATACTGCCAGATAAGTACGCAGTTTTCCGTTAACATTTTCAGTGAATGAGTTAGATAATTTCCTATCATCATAGGGTCTAAGATATGAGTTTAAAATTTTCATCCCTCCAGTTAATGAGTATCTCTGTAAACTCATTAAACTGCTCTAATTCCGGATGTTTTAAAGGCTTTAAGCATATCATCATAAAGGTTGGTAGCTTCATCATATGAGCAGTCTTTATTCATATTTCGATAAAGCTCTTTAAGACCATATGCTTTAGATAATTCAGGAAAAGTCTTGAATATCATTTCTCTTAAATCTCTCCTATTAAGCTTGCATTTAAAACGTGAATTGTATACCTTGTCATTATCAAGGTATACACTATCTTTTGTAAGAAGATGGCTCCATTTCTTAAGCAGATAATACGCATTTGAACCATACGGTGACATGTTCATTAAGTCTATTCTAAGACGTTCAAAACCTTGGGTAAGATGCTTTATGACATGAAAAGGATCTACAGCTATTACACAGTTAGGAAAGTATGTTCTTGCAACATCTTTATACGGTTCCCACATATCGATAGTAACATATTTTACCCGAAGTCGTTCTTCCCTTGGTATATTAGAAAAGAATAGAGAAAGTGCCATTTTGCTTCTTGAATCGAGTACATCCCAAACGGTTCGTCTTTCGTTATCTACTAATATACAAAGGTAACTTGAGTTACGCCTTGATAACTCATGACTGTGTAATTCATCTATCCCAAGGCACTCAGGAAGAGGTCTTGGAGCTATGGTGATATATGAATCAATATACTTGCTGAGCTGTGTTGTAGATATACCCAATTCATCTGATATCATGGTGAGATTGTAGTTGAGATTCCCGATAAGTCTAAGTGCATTTTGCATGAGAAAGAAAGAAGAATTAAAACCATTGAAAGCAAAAAGATTTCTTTCTAAGATAGTTTTCCTGCACTCTTTACAAATATACCTATTTGCATAATATCTGATAATGCCTTTATGATTTCTAAGTGCGGGATGTTTGATTAGCCTTAATTTATGACCGTGTCCAATCATATTTGCACCACAGTAAGGACAGAGCATAGGCTTTCGGACAAGCATGATATCATAGAAAATTGTACCATCGATAGATGTAATGTCCGATTTTTCAATGTCAGAATTAGTGACATTAAGCATAAGTGTGGTAAAATCAATATTTGGAATGATAAATTCCTCCCTTCATAGTGATATATTGTGACTGCAAATCAATCATATCCTATGGAGGGATTTTGCACCCACACGATAATTTAGAGTCCACCCACACGCATAAAAAAGTGGGTGAAAATCACCACACGATAATTTAAAGTCCACCCACCCCACGATAATTTAGAGTGCCAAGC